>Ga0078972_1001689_pt1 | contig 80193 bp, 78 predicted proteins | sample YelNatPaOPGAMG01_FD_67568 | JGI IMG/M metagenome (GOLD analysis project Ga0078972, IMG submission 67568) | Hot spring thermophilic microbial communities from Obsidian Pool, Yellowstone National Park, USA - OP-RAMG-01 (SPADES assembly) (version 2) | ecosystem: Environmental > Aquatic > Thermal...
TCTATTTCTCCTTTGGCTATGAGGTCTCTTCCATCGCAAGGCATTATAAGGGAAAGGCAAGGGAGAATGAGATAGAGATTAGAAAAAAGAAATGGCTAATTCGGGGATTAAAGGAGGAGGTCTTAAAAAGGATTGAGGAGGCAATCATCGGATAAAAGGGAGAAAAGATAGTAATCGGAAGAAGTTCCGAGTGAATAAGAAATTAAACATGGGGGATGGTTTCTTTTCCAAATGGCATAGGGGATATCCCTCCGAAGGGTTGAGGGATAGGTATCTATGGGGAAAGAGAAGAGAAGAGTATTAAGCCAATTATTTCTTTACCCTTCCTCTTCCCTCCCGCATTTCTCTGAGAGTAAATTTCCTTATCTCTTTCCCTTAATTTTCTTTTGAGGTGGCAGAATTCAAATGCCACTTGTCCCGAAGAGACCGGGATAATCACTCGGAGTGGTCTTTTGATGCTTAATTTCTTCCGCTCAAAGTTGTCTCCCTTTTTTTACCCTCTTCATAGACGAAGTAGAGATAGGATTCAATCGCTTTGATTGGGGAGGGGAACTGCTTAAATCTTACCAACTGGGGATGATTTTATAGCCTCTGGTTTTTCCGGCGAGGACCTTTTTTGCCAGAAGCCCTTCACACCACAAAGCGACCAACCCCTTATTATCCAGATACTTCGGATGAATTGACCAGAGCCGGATTATCTTCCAAACGGTCTCCTTTCTATAAAGTGAGGAAAATCGGATTGACTTATCTTTATAATCCCTTTATAATCCTTTTATGAGAATCCTCCTTCTTCTCCTTCTTCTCTTCTTCTCCTGCTCACCAGAAAGGGATAATCCTTATGATCCGAATTCACCTTTTTATCAAGGGAAGACAACTATTTCGGGCCGGGTTGCAACCAGAACCGGTCTGCCGATTGCTGGTTGCCGGATAACTGTCCGCCCAATTCAAGATGACCGCCCTTCTCTTAATGTCCTGACCGACCAATTCGGTAGATATGAGATTAGGGATTGTCCAGTGGAGAGTCTTTTAATCCGGGCAGAAAAGGATGGCTTCGTTTCCGAATCGCTCCTCTTTCTCCCTCTCATCTATAAAGAGGACACGGTGAATTTTGTCCTGGAGGGTCTGCCGAAGTTCCTTTCTTTTTCCGTTGCTTCTTATTTTTATGCCCGTCATATTCCCAGAGATTCCTGCGTTTTGAATCTGAAAGCCGAGGTTAAGGATGAGGAAGGGCAGGGTGATATAAATGAGGTATTTGGGGTGATTGAGGGGCTTCCGGACACCATCCCCTTATTTTTTAAGTCCGGTTTTCTTTACGAGAATTCAATTCCGGAGGAGAGCCTTTCGGTCTCTCTGGATGAGATATGTGGTCGGAGTCTTGAAATTGTCTGTTCGGATATATTTGGGCATTTTGTTGCTTCTCCTCCTCTTTCCCTTATTCGGGTGATTAGAAATCCGCCCGAGCCAATCTCTCCGGTTGGCGGCGATAGTGTCTCTTCTCGTCCTTCCCTTTATTGGTCCTTACCCCAGTATCGGTTCGCTTATTCCCAATTTTTGGAGGTATATTTGATCCGACCAAACTTAGAGCCGATTCTTTATTCCCGATACGAGAATCTCCCGGCGGAAGCGGATTCGTTTCACCTCCCGGACTCTTTAATCCCTGGTTTTTATTACTGGCAGATTGGCGTCCGGGATATTTATAATAATCGGGCAAAATCTGCTGAGGCGGTATTTCGCACCGGCGCCAGAGGTGGGCAATGAGTTCCACTTTGAGTAAGGAACGTTTGGAAGTCTTATATCAGTGCGCCGAAATCATAAATTCCATCCTCTCTAAGAAGGAACTTCTGGAAAAGATAATGGATTTGTGCCTTTCTACCCTAAGAGCGGAGAGGGGGGTGGTTGTCTTAAAAGAAGGGGAGAGGTTCTTCCCGGTTGTCGTTCGGGATAAAAGGGCAGGTGATCTGGAGGAGGTGAAGCGGGTCTCCTCCAGTATCATCTCCGAAGTAATGAGAAAGGGGACGCCAATTCTTTTGCATTCCGCTCAGGAGAGTTCTTTTCGGGCAAAGGAGAGCGTTATCCTCTCCCAGATTCAATCGGTTCTCTGTTGCCCCTTGAAGAAAAGGGAGAGGTTGATCGGCGTGATATATTGTGATTCCCTTTCCCAATCGGGTCTCTTCACTAAGGAGGATTTGGAATTCCTTTCCGCCTTTTCTAATCTCTGCGCCATTGCTATTGAAAATACAAGGCTTATGGAAAATCTCCAGGAGGAGAACCTCTATCTGCGAAGGGAGATGGCAGAATCTTATTTCTTTGAGAACATCATCGGTCAGTCGGAGAAGATGCTTGCCGTCTTCTCTTTATTGAAGAGGGTTAGCGGAACGGATGTTAATGTTTTGATTTATGGTGAGTCAGGAACCGGTAAGGAACTGGTTGCCAAAGCCATCCATTATACGAGCCCCCGCCGGGAGAAGAAGTTTATCCCCATCTATTGTGGTTCCCTACCCGAAACCCTTCTTGAGTCAGAACTCTTTGGCTATAAGAAGGGGAGTTTTACGGGCGCCCTCTCGGATAAGAAGGGGCTTCTGGAAGAGGCAGATGGCGGGACTCTCTTTTTGGATGAAGTGGCGGATATTCCAGTTTCCATTCAGGCGAAACTCCTCCGTTTCTTACAGGAAGGGGAGATAAGAAGAATTGGGGAGAGTGAGCCGAGGAGGGTTGACCTGCGCATCATCGCCGCAACAAACCGCGATTTGAAAGAGGAGATTAAGAAAAAGACCTTTCGGGAGGACCTCTACTATCGGCTGAATGTGGTGGTGATTAATCTGCCACCCTTGCGAGAAAGGGGCGAAGATATCCTCCTTCTTGCCAATCATTTCATCAAGAACTTCCGCGAGCGATACGGAAGGAAGATTGAGGGGCTCAGTCCGGAGGCTCAGAAATTGCTTCTCTCTTATCCCTGGCCCGGAAATGTTCGGGAACTGGAGAATGCCATTGCCCGGGCTTGTGCCCTCACCACCGGTCCATTAATCAAACCGGAGGATTTGCGCTTAGAAGATGCGCTGGAACTCGAAAGGGAAGGGGGAAGTTTACGGGAGAGTATTAAGGCGAAGGAAAGGGAGAAGATTATTCTCGCCTTGCGCCAGTGCGGTGGGAATAAGACCGAGGCGGCAAAGATACTGGGGATTTCCCGAAGAAGTTTATATTACAAGATGGACGAGTTGGGGATTAAAGAAGAGGAATATGCTTGATACCTCAACCTTGCCCAAAGTTATCCGGGATAAGTATCAGATTGAAAAGACCATCTCCCATTCCCAATTTGGCACCGTCTATTTAGCCCGACAAGTTGCCCTGGACCGAAAGGTGATAATTAAGGTCTTATCCCCGATTTTAGGTCAAGACGATAAACAGAGGAAGAGGTTTCAAAGGGAGGCAAAGATTCTGGCGGAACTGGATGACCCAGGGGTAACAAGGATTTATGATTTTGGGGAGGAGGGAAAGTTATGTTTTATTATTCAGGAATTTGTGCCCGGAGAAACCTTAGAAGAGGTCTTAGCCAGAAGGAAAACCCTCCCTCTGCCGGAGGTTTTGAGGATTGGGAAGGAGGTGGCAGAAATCCTTTCCCGAATTCATAAGAAAGGCATTCTCCATCGAGACATCAAGCCTTCTAATATTATCATTAAGGAAGATGGTCAAATAAAACTTACCGATTTTGGCCTTGCCCAATCCTTTCGGGTGGAAAGGCTGACTCTTGATGGAGAAATCATTGGCACCCCGGCTTATATGTCTCCGGAGCAGATTTCCGGGAAAGGGATTGACTTTCGTTCCGATATCTTCTCCCTGGGCGTTGTTTTATATGAACTCTTAACCGGTGAGAATCCTTTTGTGGCGGAGAGTTTTACCGGTGTCCTCCATAAGGTCCTTTACGAAGAGGTTTCCCTTGCGAATTTACCCGAAGGAATTCGGAGTATTTTATCCCGGATGCTGGCAAAGGAGGCGAAAGAACGTTTCTCCTCCGCCGAAGAGTTGAGGCGGGCGATTGAAACCCAATTAAATCCTCAACCGGAAATATTAACTGTTAGAAAATTCCCCATCACCCGGTCGATGGTCTTATTTATTCTTCTGTTTCTCCTCTCTATCCTTTCCCTTCATCTTTTCCTTACCCAGAGAAGGAAGGGGAGGGAAAAGGGGGAGATGCCATTGAGCGCAATCCGGCCCGAAGAGAAAGAGACAATTCCAACCTTGCGCGAGACAATCAACCGGAATTTCTCTTCGGCTCGGCAGATTCCTTTGCCCGGTTCCAGAAGAAAGGGTCCAAATCATTTTTCCGAGGTCATTGACAGTGGTTATTTATCAATCTCCTGTACCCCCTGGGCTGATGTCTATCTCAATGGTCTTCATCTGGGTGCGACCCCCTTTGCCTTTCCCTTCAAATTACCAGCCGGTGAGGCGAAGATTAAATTCTCCCATCCTCAGTTTGGCACCTACGAGAAGGTTCTTTTCGTTCCGCCGAAGGAGACGGTAAGGGTCTTCTTTGATTTCAAGTCAATCCTTGCGGGATTAAAGGTCTTCGTTTCTCCCTGGGCGAAGATTTACCTTAATGGTCAATATAAAGGTGAAACCCCAACCGATATTATCTATCTCCCTCCGGGACGATACGAATTAAAACTTCTCAACCCCAACTTTCCTCCCTATGTGGAGACCTTGGAACTGAAATCCGGGGAGATTCTGGAAAGGTCAATAAGATGGTAATCTGGCACGAATTTTGCTTTATTTTATAGCGATGAAGTGTTGGAAATGGATTATCTTTCTCTTCGGTTTTAGCCTTCCCTTATTTTCCCGGGAGTGGGAATATGCTCGTTCCCTAAATTTTCCCCGGACCGGTCTTACCTGTCAAGCGGTTGGTGGGCGGATATATGCGATTGGAGGCAAGAATCAACAGAGGGTTCTGGGGGTTTGTGAGGAGTATGACCCGGAAAGGGATACCTGGATAATAAAAAGACCAATGCCTACTCCCCGTTACGGAATGGTTAGTGCGGTTTGGGAGGGTAGGATTTATGTGGTTGGTGGTGATACCTCACCCTGCCGTCCTGCCCCAACCGGAGTGATTGAGGTTTACGACCCCCAAAGGGATACATGGGAGAGACTTCCCTCCTTTCTGCCCACGCCTCGTTCCGGAATCAGCGGGAGTGGTTGGGGAAATTCAATTTTCGTGATGGGCGGAGAAAGGAGAGGCGAGAGTTTTACGGATACGGTTGAGGTCTATAATATCCAGGAGGACCGCTGGCTGGTCAGGAAATCGATGCTTCTTCCCCGAGCATATTTTACCACGGTCGCAGAAAGGAAACTTTATGTTCTCGGTGGTCTCTATCAGGGACCGATTAGTTTGTGTGAGGCGTTTATTGAAAGCGAGGATAGCTGGCATATGATTAGAGGACTTCCTTCTCCCCGATTCCTGGCGGGTGGTTGTGCCTATGAAGGAAAGGTATTCCTAATCGGAGGAATTACAGGCCGGGGAGAGCCAACTAAAAAGGTTAGATACTATCTGCCGGAAAGGGATACCTGGCTTGATTACCCTGACCTCAATCGGGCTCGGGCCGGACTTGCGGTTTGCACCTTAAGAGGGAAAATCTATGCGATTGGTGGCGACAGTATGGGTCGACCACTCGCCATTACCGAAAAGACCGAACCGACCGGTATTGAAGAGGAGAAATCGTTGCCAATAAAAATAGAAAGTCCTTCTTCTTTTTCAAACCGAGAAGTCAAAATCAGAGAAAGGGACGAGATATTCAATTGTTTGGGAGAGAGGATTTTCAGCCGAGAATTAAGGAGAGGGGTATATTTCCTCCGCCGGCCCGGGGAAAGGAGGAAGATAATCGTTGTTCGGTAACGGGTTTCTTTTCTCGTAAATGACGGCTATCTTTTTGCTCCCGATTCTTTTTTCCGTTCCCCTTGACCTCTTAGATTCTCTTTATCAATCAGGCAATTACCGGATGGTTATTGAAGAGGGTGAAAGTCTTCTCTCCCTGACAGAAAAGAAAGAGGAGCGGATTGCGGTCTTAAAAATAATGGCTTTCTCGGCGGTTGCCCTTGCCGCGGAAGAGGAGGCGAAGGATTACTTCCGCGCCATCTTAAAAATTGCCCCCCACTTCTTCTTAGATTCGGTCACCACCTCGCCAAAAATTCTTAATGTCTTTTTTAAGGCAAAAGAAGAATTTAACCGGATGCGGAGGGAAGAAGGGGTTGTCCTTTCTCCCCTGGTCTATTTCTATCCGGGACTTTTTCAATTGCGGACCGGGAAGAGAACTAAGGGATACTTTTTAACCTCGCTAACGACGATTTCGGCAATTGGTCTTTTGACCGGTTTAGTTTTAACTCCCATTTTTCACCATTCCTACTTAGAGAAAAAGAGCCCAGAAGAGATTGAGTCTGCTTATCATCTCTATAAATTGGCTTATATCAGCCGGGAGGTTTTTGCCGTAAGTCTTGCCTTCTCTTATTCCCTTCATCTCTTAGACTTGAAATTTTCTGAGTAATCCCTTTCTCAATGGGTAAAAATCTGCACACCTTATTTTCTTTCTCCTTATCTTTCTTATTCTCAGTCAAAGGCTTCTGATTCTGGCTCAACTGCCCTTTTCTGGCACACTTTTTGCTTTATAAAGATGTGATGAAAAATATGGGAGGAGTTATGAAACACTTTCTCGCTCTAACCTTAGTTTTATGGTTAGGTTTTACTTTGGCGGGCGAAATGGGCGGAATTTCCGGAATCGTCACAGACTCAGTTAGTGGCCAACCGATTGCCGGGGCTACCGTCCGGGCGATGATGCGTCAGGGTATGGGCGGAATGGCGGTGACTAATCAAAATGGTGAATATACCATCCAAAACCTTAGACCTGGGTTTTACCGAGTCACCGCCTCCGCACCAAATTATCTTTGTAAACATTATCCGGAGATGGTTGAAGTAGTTGCGGGACAGATAACTCCGGATATCAACTTTGCTCTTGTTCCCTATACACCCCCACCTCCACCCCAGCGCGGTGGTATTTCGGGAGTTGTTACCGATTCAATTACGGGCGCACCAATTCCTAATGCTTGGGTTTCCGCTTGCGGACCAAGTTGCGGTCATGCTTTGACCAATGAGAATGGCGAGTATCTGATTGGAAATCTCTTACCCGGTAATTATCGGGTGACCGCCTCCGCTTCTGGCTATCGGCCAAAACGTTATCCGGAGATGGTTGAAGTAATTTCCGGTCAGATAACACCAAATATTAATTTTGCCCTTGCTTCTTATCAACAACCACCACCCGCGCGTGGTTCAATTTCCGGTCTTGTCATTGATAAGAATACCGGTGAACCGATTGCCGGAACGTATATCCTGGCAATGAGAAGAAGGATGAGAGGAATGGGAAGAGCAATTACTGGACCGGATGGGACATACCAGATTGAAAACCTACTTCCCGGCGAGTATCAGGTGATGGCTCGTCACCCTGATTATCTGCCTGAGGTCTATCCCGAACTGGTGGTTGTCCGGGAGGGTCAGAATACACCCGATATTAACTTTGCCCTTACCCCGCGACCTAAGGAAGGGAAAAGGAAGGAGGTTGGTCGGGTAAAAGTAAAAGAGGTCCACTAATCCGCCGCAGCACCAGGAGAAGAGAGCCCCGAATCTTTCGGGGCTCCTCTTTTTTATTGACAGAAATGACTTTCTTAATTATTCTCTTCGGGTATGGAGAATTCCCAGGCGGAGCCAAAGGAAATCGCTGGAGAAAGAATCTGGGCAGAGATTGATATCCGTCGGATAAGAGAAAATATCCGCCTCATCAAAGAATTTTCCCGAGCGAAAAAGTTGCTTCTGGCGGTAAAGGCGGATGCCTATGGCCACGGAGCAAAGGAAATCGCCCCTTTCCTCCAAAGGGATTGTGACTTCTTTGGAGTGGCGAGCGTGGAAGAAGGAATCTCCCTGAGAGAGAACGGAGTAACTAAATCTGAGATTTTAATCCTCTCCCCAATCCCTTATTCCTCAATCCCTCCTCTTTTCCAGTATCATCTTATCCCAACTATTTCCGAAAAATCTTTTCTCAGGCTTTTAATCCGGGAGACGGAAAGAAGGAAGAGAAGGATTTCTGTCTTCCTGGAGATTGATACCGGAATGGGAAGGACCGGTTTCCTGCCCGAAGAAGCAAGAAAAGTGATTCCCGAAATTCTCAATAACCCGTTCCTTGACCTCAAAGGAATATTTAGCCATTTTTCCTCGAGTGATTCCGACTTCTCTTTCACCAAAAACCAAATCTCCCTTTTTAAGGAGAACATTAAAGGCATCACTAAGAGGGGGGTTCTCTTTTCCCTGGCGAATTCCAGCGGGATAATTAATTTCCCTGATTCCCATCTCCAATTGATAAGGCCGGGTCTTCTGGCTTATGGGATTATTCCGAATACGTTTAAATCTGTTCCCGAGGCGGTATTAACCCTCCTCCGAAGAATCCAACCTGCCCTCTCTCTTTATTCCCGAGTGGTGGGTTTGCGCAATTTACCGAAAGGTTCCGGAGTTAGTTATGGTCGGAGATTTATCTGCGAGAAGGATTCTTTGATTGCCGTCGTCTCTTGTGGTTATGGAGATGGTATACCTTATAATCTTACCAATCGGGGAGAGGTTCTGCTGAATGGGAAAAGGGCGAAGATGGTTGGGGCGGTCTGTATGGATTTATTGATGGTTGATGTTTCAGAAATTGAAGGAGTAAGAATTGGTAATCGGGTGACACTCATCGGCGAGGAGGGCAAAGAAAGGATTCGGGTTTCCGATGTTGCCTTTTGGGCTAATACCATCCCTTATGAGATTACCTGTCGGATTAGTCCCCGGGTCCGGCGGGTCTTTAAGGAGGGCAAGAGAATAATTAAAATCCGATGATGCGGCTTAAAGAACTTCACCTTTTTGGTTTCAAGTCATTTCCGGAGAAGACGGTAATCAAATTCTCCGATGGGATTACTGCCATCTTAGGACCGAATGGTTGCGGCAAGACCAATATCCTGGATGCCTTGCGCTGGGTTTTGGGCGAACAGAACCTTTCTCTTCTCCGCTGTTCGCGCAACGAGGAACTGATTTTCGCTGGGACAAAAAACCGTCCCCCTCTGAATTTCTGTGAGGTGAAACTTTTGTTAGAAACGGAGGAAGACTCTCCCTACGGGAGTGAGATTGAGATAAAAAGACGTTACTTCCGAAACGGAGAGATGGAGTATTTCTTGAACCGAAAGCCCTGCCGGTTAAAAGATATTGAGGAGTTATTTTTTAAGACCGGCTCCAAAGCCTACTCCCTTTTCTCCCTCTCCGACATCCGCCGAATTATCTCCGGGGAAGCAAAGAAACTCTTTGACGAGGCAGCAAACTTAAAGAAATACCAGGAGAATAAAAAAGAGGTGAAGAGTAAACTGGAATTAGTCGAAAGAGACCTCCAGCGGCTGGAGGACATCGTTCGGGAAAGGAGGCGGATTGTGCTCAGCCTCCGCCGGCAGAAGAGAAAGTGGGAGATCTACTCCTCCCTCCGGGAGGAGGAGAAGAGATTACAACTGGCACAACTCCTTAAGAAAAAGAGACTCCTCGCCGAGAGACTGGCTGAGGTGAAGCGAGAACGCGAAGCGATGGAGAATGAAGAAGATAATTACCGAAAAGAGATGGAAGAGGAAAGAGAAAGGTTAGAGGAATGGAAAGAAAGGGTTAAAAGGGGAGAGGAAGAGAAGGAGAAAATCCAATCCCAAATCGCGGAATGGAAAGAGCGACTCTCAATCCTGGATAAGGAACTGGTGAAATCCGAAGACCGGCTCGCATTCCTCCAGGAAAGGGAGAAAGACCTCCGAAGCGAGCAGGAAACTTGGGAGAGCGGTTTCGTTTTGACCCCGGAGGCAATAAAGAAACGGGAAGAAGAACTCCACCAACTCTCGGAAAAGGAGTCTACTTATCAAAAGGAACTGGAAAGGTTGCGAGAGGAGGTAAGAGTTCTGGAAGAGGAGATTTCCGAAAAGGAGCGGGAAAAAGAGAAGAACGAAAGGGAGCGGATTTTTTTCTTTGACGAAATCGTTCGGGTGAGTTCCGAACTCGCCAAAGAAAGACAAAGGTTAGAGATGCTTGAAAAGGAGAGAGAAAGGTTCCGAAATTTGGACCGGGTTAAAAAACCCGATAATCTCTTAGGGAAAGTAAAGGATTTCTTCTCCTTCCCCCCGGAATACGAAAAGGCGGTTGAATCCGCTCTCTTCCCCTATCACACCTTCTATCTCCTGAGTGATTTGGAGGAAAATGAGCCCGGGATGAGCCAACCAGAAGAACCAATCGGCTTCCTCATCGTTTCCTTGCAGAAAACCCTGCCTCCACCTTCGGAAAAACCTCCCCTCACCTCCCTTGCCGAAATTACCGAAATAAAGGAAGGCTGCCCGGATTTAATTGTCTCTTTACTGAAAAGGACCTTCCTCGTTAAGGATTATGCGGAGGCAAAAAGATTCTTCACCCAATATCCGGAATGCGGATTTGTGACTAAGGATGGAGCCTCCCTCCGTCCCGAAGGGAGCCTCTTTATTGCCGCAATCAGCCAGACGACCGAATCGCTAATCGCACATCTTCGGGAGGAGATTGCCCAGAAGGAAAAAGAGAAAAGAGAATTAGAAGAAAGGAAAAGGCAAAAGGAAGAGGAGATCGCTCAGCAGCAAAAGGCGATAGAAGGGTTAAAAGAGAAAAGTAAAGAGAAACTGAAAATCTCTTCAGAACTCCTGCTCAATTTAACGAAGATTTCCGAAGAGAAGAAGGTTCTGGAAAGAGAGAGGGCGTTGATTGAGAAGGAGATGGCACGGGATAAGATAAAGGAGGAGAGTCGGAGAAAGGAGATAATGGAGATAGAAAGAGAGATTGAAGAGTTGAGAAGGAATTATCACCAGAAGAAAAGAGAGGAAGAGGAGATAAGAAGGTTAATTGCGGAGAAGGAAGAAGGGTTGAAAAGTTTAGAATTGACGGAATTGAAACAAAAGAAAGAGAGGAGCGAAGAGGCGATTAATAAAAAGAGGGAGGAGATAGAAAACGTCCAGAAGAGGAAGGTTGAGAAGCAATTGGAAGAGGTTGGACTCCTAAAGGAGATTGAGGGATGTGAGAGAGAAGTTGCCCGGTTATTATCGGGGATTGGAACGGAGATAAAGGAAGAGGAGTTGATTCTTCTGGAAGATGTGGAGGAGAGGTTGAAAGAGATTGAGAGGAAGATTCTTGCGGTCGGTAAGGTGAATCCCTTAGCCAAAGATGACTTTGAGAGAGAAAAACAGGAGTTGGATAAATTTTTGAAGGAGAAGGGAGATTGCGCCAAGGCAAAAGAAGACCTCCGGTCTGCTATCCAGGAGATTGACCGGAGGGTGAGGGAGGATTTTTTAAGGACCTTTGAGGGGGTGCGAGAAAACTTCCGGGAGATTTTTGCCCGATTATTCATTGAGGGCGAGGGCGATTTGATTCTGGAAAATCCCGATAACCCAATTGAATCTGAGATTACCATCATTGCTAAACCCCAGGGGAAAAATCCTCGGCGGTTGGAACAACTCTCCGATGGCGAGAAGGCACTCTTATCCCTTTCCCTCCTCTTTGCCTTCTATAAAGTTAAACCAGCACCATTTTCCTTCTTAGATGAGATTGATGCCCCCTTAGATGATGCCAATGTTGAGCGGTTCGCCAGTTACTTGAAGGAGATAGCGCGAACCACTCAGGTGGTGATTATCACCCATAACCGCCTCACCTTAGAAAAGGTTGATGTCCTTTTAGGCGTAACCGCCGAAGAGCCCGGGGTTTCAAAAATTATTACGATGCGATTAAAAGATATTAACACCCCCAAAGAATCTTAATCCGGGGGAGAGGGGTCTAAAATTTGTCGGAGGAAAATAAAAATAAGATAGGAGGTGGCTATGAAAAGATGGCTTGAACCGTGGCGTCCATTTCGGGAACTGGAAGAGGACATTAGAGAAACATTAGACGAATTCTTCGGACGAAGCCGAAGATTTCCTCGCCTCCTTGGCGAGTTTGAGCCCGCGGTTGAGATTTACGAGAAAGGTGACGACCTGATTGTGAAGGCGGAAGTTCCGGGTGTAGAAAAGGAAGACCTCTCTGTCTCGGTAACCGAAGATACGGTGACGATTAAGGGTGAGGTAAAGAGGGATGAAGAGGTTAAGGAGAAGGATTACTACCGAAGGGAGCGGGTCTACGGTTCCTTCTCCCGGACCTTAGATTTGCCGACCGAGGTTGATGCCCAGAAGGCAAAGGCGACCTATAAAAATGGTATCCTCACCCTGACACTCCCGAAGAAGAAACCGGAGAAAGAGGTGCGGACTGAGATAAAGATTGAGTAAAAGTCCTCTTCCAGCCCAGGAGGGCGCCGGAGAAGCCCGGCGCCCATTTTTTAATCAGCCACCCTAAATCTTCGAAGGCAAAACCTAAGGAACTTGCCATAAGAGAAACAGGAATTGACATCATTTTATTTTTTCTTATAATCCGAACTATGAAAAGGATAAAATTGCTTCTGATGCTTTTGGTTTTCTTCAATGCCTGTAAGAAGAATCAACCGCCCAGGGATTTGAGAATTGAGTGTCCTCCCTTTGGTTATAAGGATTCCCTGGTCTTTTTTCGGGTGAAGGCAACCGACCCAGAAAAGGAGGAGATTTCTTATCTTTTTGATTGGGGAGATGGAACACAAAGCAATTGGTCGCCTTTTCTCCCTTCCGATTCCTTCTGGACCGATTCCCACCGATTCCCTGATACTCTCAAATTTTTTATTAAGGCAATTGCCCAGGATAGAAAAGGCAATAGAGCGGAATTGACTAAGGAATTTCCTGTGATTGGGTTTGCTCCGGGAAGGGTTCTCTGGCGATTTCATTGTGACGAGGATGGGAATTTTATTTCTTCCCCGGCGATTGATACCGTTGACGGCACAATCTATTGTGCCTGTGATGCTGGCCACCTTCACGCCCTAAGACCGGACGGGAGTGAGAAGTGGCGTTTTTCGGTTGAAGAGGAGATTCATTCTTCACCGGTAATTGATGATAATCGGAATATAATCTTTGCTACGGATGAAGGAGGGGTCTATTGTCTTTCTCCGGGTGGAGGGTTTATCTGGTCTCACTCCTTAGAAGGAGAGGAGATTCTATCTTCCCCGGCTTTAAGTCGGGATGGAAATATTTATATTGGGACTGCAAATAATATCTATTGTCTGAATTCTTCCGGAGAGATTCTTGCTGTTAGACCTCGGTTCGGGGGCGAAGGGCTTTCCTCACCGGCAATTGACCGCAACGGCACGGTCTTTATTGGTGGCGAATATTTCTCCGCTTATCCACCCGATTTAGGCGCACCGAAATGGGAGATTCCCTTGCCCGATGAGGCGAAATCCTCACCGGCAATCTCGGAGGAAGGAAATGTCTATTTCGGCTGTGAGGATGGAAGAATTTATAAAGACTCTTTACCAATCTATTATCTCTCGGGTCCAGTTTCTGCCTCACCGGTGATTTTGGGAGATTTGATAATCGGTTGTGACGAAGAAGGGCGAATTTATGGGTTTACGACCACCGGAGGAGATTCCTGGGTTTCCCCCTTCTCTTCGGGTGGAAATCCATCTACCCCCTTGATTTCTGATGCCGGTATTTTGTATGTGGTGGTTGACTACGGCAAGAACCAGGGGGAAGATTCCCTTTTTGCCCTGGCGCTCTCTTCGGGAGAAAGACTCTGGGTAACACCGGTTAAAGTTGATAGTTACGAACTGGTCTCTTCGCCGGCAATCTCTCCGGAAGGGATTATTTACTTAGGAGAGGAAGGAGGGGTAGTGGCGATTGTCGGAAGAGGAAAGGTTGCCCCGAATGGTTGGCCAATGTTTCGGGGTGATTTGCGCCACACCGGAAGGAAGAGATAAGACCTATGCCCTATCAACCATTGCCCTCAAAGCCTGATTGGGTTGAAAGAGAAAGGAGAATTTTACAGTTCTGGGAAGAGAAGAAGGTCTTTAAGAAGTTGCTGGAAAAGAATCGGGGGAAGAAGAAGTTCTCTTTTCTGGATGGTCCGATCACCGCCAATAACCCAATGGGTGTTCATCACGCCTGGGGAAGAACCTATAAAGATTTATTCCAGAGATATAAGGCGATGAAGGGCTTTGACCAGAGATATCAGAATGGTTTTGATTGTCAGGGACTCTGGGTAGAAGTAGAGGTGGAAAAGGAATTAGGCTTTAAGTCCAAAAAGGATATTGAAAGATACGGGATTGAGCGGTTTGTGGAGAAGTGTAAAGAAAGGGTGCGGAAGTATTCTTTAATCCAGACCCAACAATCAATCCGATTGGGACAGTGGATGGATTGGGAGAATTCCTACTATACGATGTCGGACGAAAATAATTACCATATCTGGTATTTCTTGAAGAGATGCCACGAGCACGGCTGGATTTATAAAGGAGAGGATGTTGTCCCATGGTGTCCAAGATGTGGGACCGCTATCTCCCAGCACGAGATTGTAACCGAGGGCTACCGGGAACTGGTCCATAAGGGGTTATATCTGAGATTTCCCTTAGCCGAAGAAGTAAACACTTATCTTTTAGTCTGGACAACTACCCCCTGGACTTTAACCGCTAATGTTGCCTGTGCGGTTCATCCGGAAATGACCTATGTTAAGGTGAGGTTGGATGATAAGTTCTATTACCTTCTGGAAGAAAGACTTTCCGCCCTTTCTCTTCCGGATTCCGCCGTTGTCAAACGATTAAAAGGAAAGGAACTTACTGGTCAGGTCTATCTCTCCCCCTTTGCTTACCTTCCGGTTCAGAAAGGGGTAACCCATCGGGTGATAACCTGGGAGGAAGTCTCCGCTCAAGAAGGAACCGGAATCGTCCATATCGCTCCGGGTTGCGGAAAGGAGGACTTTATTTTGGGGAAGGAATTCTCCCTGCCGGTGATTGCCCCGATTGATGAAGACGGAAATTTCCTTTCGGGCTACGATTTCCTAACCGGGAAAAATGCGAAGGGCGCAGAAGGGGAGATAATTGAGTTTTTAAGAGGGAAGGGGTTTCTCTTCAAGGTTGAAGATTATCGCCACCGCTATCCGGTCTGCTGGCGTTGTGGGGAGGAGTTGCTTTTCCGCCTGGTTCCGGAATGGTATATCTCAATGGCGGAATTGAGAGAGAGGATTATGGCGGTGGCAAAAAGGATTCGCTGGATTCCTGAATTCGGCCTGGAAAGAGAACTCGACTGGCTCAGGAATATGGAAGACTGGCTCATCTCCAAAAAGAGATACTGGGGACTGGCTTTACCCATCTGGGAATGCACCTGTGGTCACTGGGAAGTGATTGGGAGCAAAGAGGAATTGAGAGAAAGGGCAATTTCCGGTTGGGAACGTTTTGAAGGGAAGACGCCCCATCGGCCCTGGGTTGATTACGTGAAGATAAGATGCGCCAAATGTGGCGGCGAGGTCTCCCGGATCCCAGATGTCGGGAATCCCTGGCTTGATGCCGGAATCGTCCCCTTCTCCACTCTCAACTACTTAAAAGACCGGAGATATTGGCAGGAATGGTTTCCTTTTGATTTTATCACCGAAAGTTTTCCGGGACAATTCCGCAACTGGTTCTATGCCATTTTGACAATGTCAACCGTTCTCGAGAATCGGGAACCGGTTAAGACCATCTTGGGCTATGCCCTTTTGAAAGATGAGAAGGGGCAGGATATGCACAAGAGTGCCGGCAATGTGATTTGGTTTGACGAGGCGGTGGAGAAGATCTCGGCGGATGTTTTACGGTGGATATTCGTCGCCCACAATCCAACCGAAAACCTCCTCTTCGGCTGGAAGATGGCAGGAGAGGCGAAGAGGCAACTCCTAACCCTCTGGAATGTTTACTCTTTCTTCTTCACCTATGCGGCGATTGACCAATTCTCCCCGGAAAGGGAAGAGGTCCCCCTTAAAGAGAGACCGCCCCTTGACCGTTGGATTATCTCGCGCCTTTATGGTCTGATTAAAACGGTAAACGAAAGACTGGATGATTACGACCCCCATCCGGTGCCAAAAGAGATTTTAAGATTCGTTGACGATTTATCGCTCTGGTATATTCGGCGCTCCCGAAGAAGGTTCTGGAAATCAGAAAATGACCGGGATAAACTCTCCGCCTACCAGACCCTTTATACCTGCCTCCTTGCCCTCACAAAGATTTTAGCACCAATAATGCCCTTCTTTGCTGAGGATATGTATCAGAGATTGGTGCGGGATGTTCTTAAAACCGCACCGGAAAGTGTCCATCTCACTGATTTTCCGGAGGCAGAAGAAGAGATGAGGGATGAAAGATTAGAAGAGGAGATGGCGCTCGTAAGAAAAATGGTCTTTTTGGGTCGCTCTTTAAGGGAGATACACAAAGTGAAGGTGCGGATGCCTCTGCCCAAAGGTCTCTTCTTCCTCCCCAAAGATAAACTCTCCGCCATCAGGGAATATGAGGATTTATTGAAGGAGGAGTTGAATCTGAAAGAGGTTGAATTCTATGCGAAGGAAGAAGAGAACCTTTCTTCCTACCCCAAAGAATATTTAGCCGAAGAAGAGGAGACAGCGGTTTTCCTTCCCTGTGCGGTCTCTCCAGATTTGGAGTTAGAGGGATTGGCGAGGGAGCTGGTGCGTCGGGTCCAAATTTTACGCAAAGAGGCGGGCTTCCAAGTTGCGGACCGAATCTTTCTCTATTTCGCCACCGAAGGTAAATTAAAGAGGGCGATTGAAAAACATCGGGACTACATCGCTAACGAAACCCTGGCGGTGAAGATTGAAGAAGGGGAAGGAGAAGGGAATATTCAAAAAGAGTTAGAAATTGAGGGGCTGAAGATAAAAATTACCCTGAGGTTAAAAGATGGATAAGAAGAAACTATCCGATTACGAAGAGAAATTACTTCGGGAGAAGGAAAGGATTATTAAAGAGAAGAAGATAGTGGAAGAGGTTGTGGAACGAACCGATAAGGAGTCAACCGGCGAACTATCAACCTTTCGCACCCATATCGCTGACCTATCATCCGATACTTACCAAAAGGAGATTGCCTCCCAATTAACAACCCAGGAGCGGAAGATTCTCTTTGAGATTGAAGAGGCTTTGCGGCGGATAAAAGAGGGGAAATACGGTATCTGTGAGAGGTGCGGAGCGGAAATCGCGGAAGAACGTCTCGCCGCTCTTCCCTACTGTCGTTATTGCATCAAATGCCAGAAGGAGATAGAAGGGAAGGGTTAAAGAAATAGAAAACTCCTCTTCCAATTCGGAATGCCCAATCTTCTTCTCGAATTAGAATTTGCCGGCTGGGACTTTTTTGGCTGGCAGAAGCAACCGAATAAGAGAACGGTTCAGGGGGAACTGGAAAAGGCACTGAGCCAAATCTTCCAGAAAAAGATAAAGGTTGTGGGAGTCAGTCGTCTCGACCGGGGAGTGAGTGCCCTCTCTTTCTTTTGTAATGGACACTTTCCCGAAGGGATACCTCTTGACAGATTAACGAAGGCACTAAATTCCCTTCTCCCCCGGGAGATATTCGTGAAAAGAATAAAAGAGGTGAGCGACGATTTCTCGGCGCGGAAGGATGCGAAGAGCAAAATCTACCAATACACAATCCTTTTGGGTCGTTCCCCTTTAAGGGGGAAGCTGGTTTGGGAGCTGGAATATCCCATCAGGGAGGAGAGGTTGGAAGAGGTGAAAGACCTCTTTTTAGGAAAGAAAGACTTTGCGCCCTTCGTTGAGATAAAAGGTCCGGGTCTCTGTGAGATAAAGCGGATTGAGATAAAAAGAAAAGGGAAGGAGATAAAGATAATGATTGAAGGGGACCGTTTCCTTTATAAGATGGTCCGGCGGATTGTCGGGGCTTTAATTACTTATGCCCGGGGAAAGATTACCCGGGATGATATTAAAAACTCTTTGGCGGGGAAGCCCCACAAACCATTTATCACCGCTCCGCCACAGGGATTGGTTCTAATGAAAGTGAAGTATTAGTCCTGGAGGAAATCGCGGACAAAATTGAGGGCGGAGGATAAATCGGTAAAGATGTAGGTCTCCTCCTCTTTCTCCTCCTTCTGGATTTCAAAGGAGGTATCAATTATCTTCTCCACTTCCCGGAGGGTATCAGAGATTTCATCTTCGGTCTCTTTCCAGGGTTCTAATTCTTCATCAATACCGCGGGCTTGTTCTTTGCCGGAGATTTTTGAGAGGAGGGCAATGATTTTTGCCATAGTCTTCAACTGTTGTTTTTGCCACTCTTCGGATTTTTGGGAAGGGTGGCGGTGGATTCTTACAATCCAGCCATTTTCCGCCTTTTCAATTTGGACGCTTTTATTCTGGTTCATTTTCTCCTTCCAATTTTGAGGCAGGGCAGGCTCACCCGTCGGAAGCACGGAAGCCTGCGGGGAAGGAGGTATCCAGTAGGTATGGCTTCCGATATTCCCCTTTCCTGCCTCGTTTCTTTATAATATATAATGAACCTGGCTTCCCTTGTCAAGGGAAGAGTGAAATTATTTCGTTTAAGAGTGGTAAGTAATTACCGAATGGGGATAAGAGTTGAGTAATGATTTGATGTCATCTCTTTAATTTTCCGATTTGGACAGTATTTTTTCTATTGCTTCGGCCGAAATCAAAAGCACCAGTTCATTTGGCTTGCTTTTTCAAATTCTTCCGGGGAAGTCCTTTGTTATGGCTCATATCTTTTTGGTTTTGTCAATCCCTTTTCCAATAAACTAAGTCCTTCGGATTTTCTTTGCTCCCCAATAACGATAGATGGCGAGATTGGTCTGAAATTAAGGATTAATCAGGCGGATTCCTTTCTGCTCTTTTTCGGAACCGAGTAAGATAAATTAATCAATCGGTTAAAAATTGGGTTTGATAAGGAATAAAGTTTTTTCCCCTTTTGGTCTACCCTCTCGTCCTTCCCTATACGGTTCTGGGGGATATCCCCTATGCCATTTTGAAAAGAAACCATCCCCCTTATTTCTGCTCTTAAAGCCGGAACTTCTTCCCGACCTTATATCTTGCTCTTTATATATATAACGGAGAAATTCCCTAAAACCTTACACCTGATTTCCCATCGTTGACAAGGGGGATTTTCCCTTTATCTTAAAAATGTGGTTCTCTTCTCTTTGTTTCTCTTCCGGCTCTTTGAGTTTCAAGAAACTGGTGGTTTAGCGGATTTGGTCTCTGCTCGGGGAGCGGTGGCAGACCTTTCGGTTGCTACTTCCCTTAACCCTTCTCTTTTCTCTTCCTTAAAAACTGGTGGATTCAATTTTACCTTTACCCATCCCTATTCCCTTCCCGAGTTGAATTATATGCGAGTTTGCCTTTTGTTAAAGAAATGGGATCTCGGCTTTAGTTCGGCGTTTCTGGTTCGAGCCAGTTATACAGAAGAGACCTTTTCTATGGGAAAAGGATTTGCGTTTTCCCCATCGCTTTCGCTTGGCACCCTTTTATCCCTCTACCGGTTTGCCATAAAGGATTACGATTCTGATTTTCTCTTCTCTTTATCACCATCGGTATCTTTTACCAGCAACCGATTTATCATCTCGCTCCTTTTCCTTCATACCAATCAGCCCAAAACCCTTTACGGCGAAAGATTGCCTTTTACCCTTATCTTCGGAGTGATGTTTTCCTTCTCCCCGGGAACGAACTTCTATTTTGATTACGAAAGAGAGAAGGAGGAAACATTCCGCGGTGGGCTCAAGATGGCGCATAAGGCTTTCTATTGGGGTATCGGTTTTGAAACCAATCCGATAGGTCTTACCTCCGGATTTGGCATTTCCTTAAAGGTCTTCGATTTGAGTTATGGCATAAGGTGGCACTCCCAATTGCGGGAGTCCCATATTATAAATTTCGGGTTGAAATCATCACCTTAGTCTTTCTCCTCCTCTTCTTAGAGATTAAACCGGATGAGTTTCCGGTTATCGGTAATTATGGGGAGAGTCTCTTGGAGGAATTGCGGGATAAGCCGATTGAAATTAATTCCTGTGGCTTAGAGGATTTGTTGCGTCTCCCGGGAGTGGAGGAGGAATTAGCCCAGGCGATAATGAAAGAGAGGGAGAAGAGAGGGGGATTTAAAAATCTTTCCGACCTGTTGACCATCAAAGGGATGAATTTTGAATTATGGGAAAGGATTGCCCCTTTTCTGGTTATTAGGGAAAAGGGAGTCAAAACACCAAGAGACCTTTTGCGAGATTTTAAGTTCCGAAGCGGTTTCTTCCCGGAGGGGATTTATCAGTTCACAAGATTTAATCTCCAAGAAAAGGACCTCTCTTTTCTCTTTCTTACCGAAAAGGATAGAGGTGACCTTCTTTTTGATTTCACCAGTTTCCATCTCACTGGTCAGGAGGGGAGGTTTTACTGGGTCTTAGGGGATTTCTTCCCAATCGGACCCGAACTGATTTTCTCGCCCCCTTATTTCCATTTCTATCGGAATTTTGCTTTCGGCTCTTTTTGCCGAAGGAATTTAGAACCACTAAGATTTGTCTCGGAAACCCATTATCTTCGGGGATTGGGTATAACCTTTTCCGGAAAGAAGGGGAGCGAAACGAGTCTCTTCCTTAATAGTAAATCTCTGGATGCAATGGTTGATACCAGCGGTGTGGTTCAAAAGATTTATTACACTGGCGAGCATCGCGATTCTCTCTCTCGGACTTGTAAGGGAAGATTAAAAGAAAAAGGAGTTGGTTGGCAAATGAGATGGCAAAGCGGAGAGGCATCCTTTCTCTCCTTCTTCTCATTTAACGATTACCGTGATAACTTCTCTTTTGGGAGGAAACTCCTCCTTCTTGGCTTCTCAATCCGAGGGAAGGTTTTGGAACAAAAATGGGGATGGGAATGGGCAAAATCCCTGCCCGGAGATTGGGGAATGGTCAGCTGGATGAGCCAAAATTGGCGCTCAACCAGTTATTGGATTCGGTTATCCTATCAGAAGGGGAACTTCTTTAACCTTTACGGTTATCATCCGAATTACCAACCGGGAAATGATGAACTTCTCTTTGATACCAAACTAAGATTTTCTTTTCCCTTTTTCACCTTCTCTTTCTCTTATAATACGAAGACCAATTTTACCTATGATTCCTTACCACACCAATTAAGTTTTGAATGGCAGGGAAGAGAGAAGAGGTTGGAATGGAAGATATCCGAGAAGATTTATCTCGGTGAGGAAAAGAGTGGAAGCGGGGTTGAAATTACCTACCGTTTTTCCCCTAATCTTTTCCTTCGTTCCGGGATTATGGCGAAATACCAAAGAGATAAAAGGGGATTTAAGTTTTCCGCCCAAATAAAGATTTCTGATTTAACCATCTCTGGTTATAAAGCATTCTTAAAAGAAGGGATTGATTTCTACCATCTGGAGACCGAGGGGTATGAGGATAATAATTATCTTACCGAGAAGGTAGCAAAGGTGATAATTGGTTATGGAAGGGAAATCGGGTTTCGGAAATTTAATTTTGGCTTAGGAATTGCCAAAAGAGAAAAATACAGTTATGATTTTAAGATTGAGGTTAAATAATGAAGAGGAGTCCGAATTGGATTGATTATCACATCCATCCTAATTATTCCCTGGATGCCGAGGGGGAGATTTTTGAATATTGTGCCCTCGCCCGAAAGTTGGGTTATCGGGAGATTGGTTTTACCCCCCATCTGGAACTTGATCCGGAAAGAAAAGAGAAGGATGATAAGATTAATCTCAAAGGGAAGATTGTTAGTATGCGCTCGGATTGGCTTTCCGACTATTTTGCCGAGATTGAGAGAGCCCGGCGCATTTATCCCGATTTAAAAATTAGAGCGGGGATTGAGGTCGGTTACGAAAAGAGCATAGGAAAGGAGATTACCCAGATGATTAATTCCTATCCCTTTGATTATACGCTTGGAGCGATTCATTGTCTTCGTCATATCGCGATAACCTCCAGAGAAGAGGCGAAAAGGATTAAAGAGGAACTGACGACTACTGAGGAGTTTCTTATGGAATACTTTTCTCTCCTTCGGGAAGCACTTTTCTCTTCGCTCTTTGATGTCTTGGCACATATTGATGGTTATAAGAAATATTGTTGGGAGATTTACGGCATTTCTCTCCTGAAAGAGGGGAATAGGTTCTTAGAGTCATTTCTGAGAGAAATGAGTGGGACAGAGGTGGGGATGGAGATAAATCTTTCTGGGTTCCGCCATCAATTAAAAGAACCTTACCCCAGTCTCGCTTTGATTAAGAAGGCTAAGGATTTTGGGGTGAAGGCATTTATCTTGGGTTCGGATTGCCACCGCCTTTCGGACTTTGGCCTCTTTCGGGAAAGGGGAAGGGAGATTGTTCATTCCCTAAGGATAAGATTAAAAAGATTTAACCGAAGGAGGCGAATTTAGCCGAGGGAAATTATCTCAATCCTTGACGGAGAGAAGTTCTCTTTTATAATTGGCGGTGAAGAATCGCCCCTGGGTTAATCTCCTTACCGCTCTTTTGGGGTTGTATCTCTTCTTTCTTGCCATTGAACTTTTGGGCAGTGGTTTAAAACTACTCGGGGAGAAAACCGTGGAGAAGTTAATTCTTGCTACCAATAATCCATTTTCTGGACTCTTTATCGGTATTTTAACCACATCCCTGGTTCAGAGTTCCTCCGCAATAACCTCTATCGTTGTTGGGATGGTTGGGGCTAAGGTATTGCATCTCCGGAATGCCATTCCGATTATTATGGGAGCAAATATCGGCACGACCGTAACCAATACCTTGGTAGCTCTGACCACACTCTCCTCTTCTCAAAGGCTCTCCCGGATTTTTCCTTCGGCGGTGGTTCACGATTTCTTTAATCTCCTTAGTGTTTTACTCTTCTTCCCCTTAGAGATATCCTTCCATCTTATTGAGCGCCTCTCTTTTTTCCTTACCGAATTATTCAAAAATGTTGGGGGGGTATATCTTGTGAGCCCATTAAAGGTGATAATAAATCCAGTCGCCCACCCTCTTAGTTCTCTCTTAAATTCTTTTCCGGTTATTCTTCTAATCCTATCCCTTCTCTTTCTCTTTTTTGGTTTGAAGGTTCTGGTGGATAATACCCGGCGACTAATCTCGGGTGAGATGGAAATTCTTTTAGACCGCTACATCTTTGGCTCACCAGCCAAATCTTTTCTTTTAGGACTCTTCTTCACCGCGATTATCCAATCGAGTTCAGTAACGACCTCCTTAATCATCCCTTTGGTTGCGGTTGGTCTTTTGGATGTGATAAAAGTTTATCCCTACACCCTGGGAGCGAATATCGGGACGACCGTCACCGCAATCCTCGCTTCCTTCATTACCGGTTCTCCCTTAGCCATCCAGATTGCTTTCAGTCACCTGCTCTTTAATCTTTTGGGATGTGGTGTGTGGTATCCCTTGAGGGTTCTGCCCATCTTTTTTGCCAACCAGTTGGGAAGATTAGTTGGGAAGAGAAGAATCTGGGCAATTGTTTATGTCTTAGCTGTTTTCTATCTCCTGCCAATTTTATTAATTATTATAATAAGGAGGTGATATGTTCAGCGAATTTTTGAAATTTTGGAAGAAATCTTCCCTCTTAAAGGAAGCCACCGATGAACTCCTCGTGATGTTGGAAAAGGCACAACATATGTTTGAATTCTCAATGCGAGTGATGTTGGAAGAGGAGAGAGAAAGGGAGGATATCTATAAGTTAGACTGCGAGTTGAACCTCTTACAGATGGATATCCGGAGAAAGATTTTGGAGCATTTGGCTGTTAACCCCTATCAGGACATCAACTTCTCTTTGATTCTTTCGATTATCGTCTATGATGTGGAGCGAATTGGCGACTACTCTAAGAATACGATTGAATTGGCGCACCTTTATCCCGAACACTTAAAAGGAGAATACTTCGACCGCATTCGGAGGATTGAAGAAAAGGTCAAGGAACTCTTCGCTAAGACGATTGCCTGTTTCAAAAATGGTGATAGCGGATTGGGAAGAGAGATTATGGAGGAACACAGTAAACTCGCTCCCCAGTGTGAGAGGATTGTGGAGGATGTGATAAGGGATAAGAATTTAACCGCTCGGGATGGTGTGGTAATTTCCCTTTTAGCCCGCTATTTGAAGAGGGTGAGTGCTCATCTGAAAAATGTCGCCTCCTCGGTTGTCAATCCCTTCCACCGCTTAACCTACCGCCCAGAACCTGGCACATCTTCGGAGTGAATTTATGAGAGCCGAAGTCCGCTGGATTGAAGGTTTGAAATTTCTTGGCAAGACCGATTCTGGTCACACGATAGTAATGGATAGTCCAGAGGAGAGCGGAGGTGAAAATCTGGCTCCGACACCAATGGAGATTACTCTTTCCGCTCTTGGGGGGTGCACGGGAATGGATGTCATCTCTATCTTAAAGAAGATGCGGGAGGAGGTGACCGATTTTCTCATCGTTATTAATGCGGAGAGACGAACGGAACATCCCCGGGTCTTTTCGGCGATTGAACTGGTCTATCGTTTTCGGGGAAAGAATCTCAAGCGCGAGAACTTAGAGAAAGCGGTAAAACTCTCTTATGAGAAATACTGCTCGGTTGGAGCGATGCTTAAAATTTCTTGCCCGATAACTTATAAAATAGAAGTCATTACTGATTAACTCCTACTGATTTTCGCCCGGGTGGCACTATCGGAGCAGGTAAATTGCCTTTGCCTTCCATTTAACCGAAACCTTACTGATAAGAAGGTTGTGGAATCCCGAATTAATTTACCGCAGGTAGATGATTTTTGTTCTCTCTTTTAAATCTTTCCCAACTAACCGGACGATATAAATCCCATTCGGAACCCGTTTTCCGCTCTCATCCTCACCAAACCAAGTAATCTCTCTTTCTTGCGGCGATACCTTAAAACTCCGCACCTTCCGACCGGTGATGGAATAGATCTCAATTCTTGCCTCACTGGGGATGGAAAGCATAAACGCTACCTTATCTCTACTTATCGTATTCACCAAGAAGCGCGGTGTGATCTTCTTAACGGTTACCGGTTCGCTAATCCCGACGATTGGCTCATCGGTCGTTATCTTTATCGCCCTTCCCGGGACAAGGGGGGCACACCTTCGGTCGTAGGTATTATTATAGACCGCATTGATACCAATCTGATTTGTTTCGTCTTCAATCCCAACCGTATTGGAGGTATAGTTATTGGCGGTGAGATATTGGAAGATAATTTCGTTATCACCGGTTGCGGTCTGAATGGTCGTATCATAGACGATAATCTCAAACTTATCCCACTGGGTATTGGGGCTGAAGTAATGGACCGAATCCCATTCTAAGATGAACCGGTGGGAGTCAGGTTCGTAGAGATACCAGATGCGATTACCATAAGGTGGATACAGGTCATCCCAATTTGGACAAATCATCGCACTCGGGTTAGCGGAGGTTGGGTCTGGTAAAGGCTGATTGGTATAGACCGCTGATGTGGTGCGGATGGGTGAAATCCAGCCATTAGAACAGACCGATAGAGAGTCAGTATATCTTATACCGTAATACTTAAAGACAAAGGGGAGCGGAATTCTAATTGTCTGGTCATCCGAAGTGATTGGGAGTTGGGTGCCGCGGTTTCTCAGTTCAATCCAGTTAAATCTTGGTCTCTCGGTGTAGAGGGTATCAATATCATCATAAGCCCAGTATCTTGGTGGTGTTCTTGGTCCATCCGGGATTGGGTCGGCGATTGTCACTTCACCGACGACAATTGTGAATGGTCGGATGAAGGTCCAGTTCTCGGAGAAGATTTTTAGGGTGCAGGGGACCGGGAATTCTCTTGGGATATTGGGCTGGGCATAGACCCGGAACTTATCAAAGAGGTTAAACTTAACGGAGTCTTTGAGGATTGTGTCATAACGGCCGAAGGAGTCAAGGATGGTGAAGCGGGTATCAGCGGATTTGAGGATTGCGGTCACCTGATAGCCGTGTCCCAGGCCGGAGTTTTTCACCCCGACCGCTAAACTGGCATATTCTCCGGGGTCAATCCGACCGTTCCCATTGCCACCGGGAGGAGAGTCCCAGACCAGAAGCCCCTGCGGGAATAAGACTGGTGTGCCAACATAGATTGAGAATCCAGATTGCCAGATTGAGTCAAGGGTGTCTCGGAAAACAAAGGTGAAGGGAATCCGGTAATTATTGGTGCAGGAAGGGGAGACCGAGAAATTGAAGCCATCCGAACCGGTAAAGGCTGAGTCCTGTGGTTCAATCCTTGGGAAGCGCTTAAAGGAGTCGGTGATGGTGATATTCGGGTCAGGTGGGGTCAATCTTAACCAGGTCTTTACTCCTAAGACCGGGTAGGTGTTGTAGTTCATCACCCAGGTTGGCATCTCAATACTCTCTCCGGGGTTGACGATGCCGTCCCCGTTTCCGTTTGGTGGGTTATCGTTGATGAGACAGCGCTGGTGGCGGATTCCGGAGGGCGGTCTTTCCCGTATCGCACCGGTCACCGCTAAGGCAAATGGTTGCGGTCCCTGGGGAACATTTCTTGCCTTCACCTTTATCTTCCAGCGTCCGGTCATCGGGCTGTTGCGTCGGACACATTCTTCAACATTCAGGGTATCATAAGAACCACCGGGAACTGACTGCCCGCCAGAATAGACACTCCCTTTATATTCGGTTCCCGCCGGATCAATTACCGTTAGGTCAAGATTGTTGATGAGAATTGGGTAGGAATAGGGAGTTCCGGGATAATCGGACCAGACCAGAGCAACCCGGAAAGGCTCGCTCGATTCGGTAACCTCAATCTCAAACATTGCGGAATCCCCGGTTTGTAAGCCGACGGTATCATCCTTCACCCACAACTTCTTCGCATCACCGGCAAAATAAAGGGAGGAGTCAAGGTTAATTCTTCCCCAACCAACATAGTTGGAAGGAACCTCATAGTTGATTGAGTTATCCGCTCCAACAATCGCCACCGCCTTCATTAAAGCGGCGGAAGGAGAGAAGGCATCCGAAGGATTTCTTGTCCCGGAAGGATAGTAGCCATCAACAAAATACTGGCGAATTAAAGCGGTCGCTGCGGTCATATTGGGCGTTGCCATACTCGTGCCACTCATTGAGACATAACTTGATGGGCCAGAGGTGCCGGCGGAATAAAGATTTGCTCCCGGGGAGACTAAGGTTGGTTTTCTCCGACCGTCAAGCGTCGGTCCGATACTGGTAAAGGAGGAGAGTTGATTGGCGCCAGTTCCATTATTACAACTGCCAACCGAGATTAAATTCTTCGCCACCGGTGGATGACCCATTGTCGGCTGGAGGTTATAATTACCCATTGAGTTGCAATGCAGAAAGTCCTTATGATTCCAGACGAACTGGTCTAAACTCCGATCGGTCCAGACATAAGTGGAGAAGGAATCCTTTCGAGAAAGAGACATTGAGTGGTTCCTTGCCTTAAACCGACCAACCCCATTATAAGGACCAATTAACCAGGTATTCATATCCCAGTTGGGGAATTGGGTGTAGTTCTGGAAATAGACCCGGGCGTGTTTTGCCAGACCATCATAATAAGACGTTCCACCCACATAACCATCATCACCGCACAAGGTGCCCGTTGTGTGAGTGCCGTGGGCATCAGACCCTTGGGCTCCAGTATAAGCGATGACCTTCCGGTGGGTAGTATCCGGACTTGAGACATTTGGGTCCCGAAAGAGGTCATGCCCCAACCACATCGGCGTATCCGTAATACTGACAATAATCCCCTGACCGGTTAAGCCCTGTCCCCAGATTCTTCGGGCGACAAGGGTATCCGAAGGAGGCGGAGCGGTTGAACGCCAGCCGGTCTGATCAACCCATTGCATATCAACATTATCCGGAGTAATCGGAATGTAATGCTCAATCCAGTAGACACCAGGAATTTTCGCTATCTCGTCAACCTTCGTCCCGTCAATCTCAACCTTCACACTCTTATTCTGAAAATTGAAATCCGTGATAATATTCGTCGCCCCCAGTTCCTCTAACTTTTTGAGAATCTCCTTTTCGTCCTCATCATAGAAAAAGCCAACGATATACGGTTTCACGCCGGGGGATTTATCAAGATAGGGAAAGATTTTGTAAACCGGCTGATATAAACCAACCCACCGAACTTGAGGCAGTTCCCTCACCCTCTCCAGTTGGTCATTTGGTAGTCGGACCAAAAAGGCGTAACGATGGATGTAATCAAGAAATTTCCCACCTATCCGGATGATATCCCTCTTCCACTCTTCTCTTATCGGACCCGGAAACTGGATGATGTAATAGCCGAACTTTCCTTCATAAGAAGAGATGACAAGATGAGGGGGAAGGGAAGGCGTTTCCTTGAGCGGGTCAAAGGAATAACCCTGAATGAAATTCAGGGTCATAGGACCGGTTTCGGATTCCGGAAGGACGATCTTCTGAGCGGCAAATATCCCACCGCTCAAAAAGAGAAGAAAGATGAAGCAGTTAATTAAATACCTCATAAACCCTCCTTAACTTAACCATTTACTTACTATACTCAATTAAATTCAAGATGTCAACTGTTTATCGGATGTAGATAATCTTCGCTCTTTCTCTTAACTCTTTTCCACTTAACCGCACGATATAAATTCCGTTGGGAACCCTTTGTCCGGACTCGTCTTCGCCCGACCAGGTAATCACTCTTTCTCCGGCTGGAACCGAAAGGCTCCGCACCTTCCTGCCGGTGATGGAGTAGATTTCAATCTTCGCTTCCTGGGAGAGGGAGAGGATAAAAGATACTTTATCTTTGCTTATCGTATTCATCAAGAAGCGCGGTGTGATCTTCTTAACGGTCACCGGTTCGCTAATCCCGACGATTGGCTCATCGGTCGTTATCTTTATCGCCCTTCCCGGGGCAAGGGGGGCACACCTTCGGTCGTAGGTATTATTATAGACCGCATTGATACCGATTTGATTTGTTTCGTCTTCAATCCCAACCGTATTGGAGGTATAGTTATTGGCGGTGAGATACTGGAAGATAATTTCGTTATCACCGGTTGCGGTCTGAATGGTCGTATCATAGACGATAATCTCAAACTTATCCCACTGGGTATTGGGGCTGAAGTAATGGACCGAATCCCATTCTAAGATGAACCGGTGGGAGTCAGGTTCGTAGAGATACCAGATGCGATTACCATAAGGTGGATACAGGTCATCCCAATTTGGACAAATCATCGCACTCGGGTTAGCGGAGGTTGGGTCTGGTAAAGGCTGATTGGTATAGACCGCTGATGTGGTGCGGATGGGTGAAATCCAGCCATTAGAACAGACCGATAGAGAGTCAGTATATCTTATACCGTAATACTTAAAGACAAAGGGGAGCGGAATTCTAATTGTCTGGTCATCCGAAGTGATTGGGAGTTGGGTGCCGCGGTTTCTCAGTTCAATCCAGTTAAATCTTGGTCTCTCGGTGTAGAGGGTATCAATATCATCATAAGCCCAGTATCTTGGTGGTGTTCTTGGTCCATCCGGGATTGGGTCGGCGATTGTCACTTCACCGACGACAATTGTGAATGGTCGGATGAAGGTCCAGTTCTCGGAGAAGATTTTTAGGGTGCAGGGGACCGGGAATTCTCTTGGGATATTGGGCTGGGCATAGACCCGGAACTTATCAAAGAGGTTAAACTTAACGGAGTCTTTGAGGATTGTGTCATAACGGCCGAAGGAGTCAAGGATGGTGAAGCGGGTATCAGCGGATTTGAGGATTGCGGTCACCTGATAGCCGTGTCCCAGGCCGGAGTTTTTCACCCCGACCGCTAAACTGGCATATTCTCCGGGGTCAATCCGACCGTTCCCATTGCCACCGGGAGGAGAGTCCCAGACCAGAAGACCCTGAGTAAATAAGACCGGTGTGCCAACGAAGAGGGTTAGGCGAGATTCCCATAAAGAGTCAAGGGTATCCTTAGTCACCAGAGAGAAAGGAATTGAATAACCATTGGTGCAGGAAGGAGAGACTGAAAAATTGAAGCCATCCGAACCGGTAAAGGCGGAATCGTTCGCTTCAATCCGGGCGAAATATTTGAAGGAGTCGGTAATTGTGATATTCAGGTCGGGCTGGCGCAATCGCAAATAAGTCTTAACCCCTAAAACCGGATAAGAGTTGTAATTTCTTACCCAGGTTGGCATCTCAATCACTTCCCCGGGATTGATTATTCCGTCACCATTACCCTGAGGAGGATTATCAACAATTATATGCCGGTGATAGCGAACACCGGTTGGGGGACGAATGAAAAGCCCCCCGGTAATAACAACCGCATAAGGTTGCCTTCTCGTCACAACATTCTGAGCCGAAACCCTCAAAACCCATCGACCCAATGGTGGCGAGTTTATCCGGAATAACTCTAAGGGATTTAAGTTATCATAAGGTTGAGTTGGATTTCTAACCGATTGGCCATTAGCATAAATATTACCCCGATAAAAAGAACCATCCGGAGCGGTCAGTTCGCAGTTGAGATTATTAATTAAACAGGGATTAGCCCCCGGTGCCGCGGCGGTATCAGTCCAGCAGACCGCTACCCTTAGCGGGATGTTGTCGTTTACCTCAAACTCATAGTCCACATACTCACCAGTAGAAAGACCCACAGTATCGTCGTAAAGAAAGAGTTTTCTCCGGTCGGGTGTCGGTTGAGCGAAGAATAAGACCGAGTCCAGATTCAATCTACCCCAGCCAACATATTCACTCGGAATTATATAAGTGCCAATATTCGGGTCAGCGGAAACCAAAACGCATGCCTTTAATAGAGCAGCTGAGACATAACCAAAGGAATCGTCGGGATTTCTTGTGCCGGTGGGATAGAATCCTTTCTTCAAATATTCCCGGATTAAACCGATGCACCCATTGACACAGGGTGCCGCCATACTCGTTCCGGACATTGAGACATAACCGTTCTGAGTATTCCTTTGCGCCGAATAGATTCCCTCTCCCGGAACCGCAATATCCGGTTTTATCCGACCATCCGGTGCCGGACCCCGAGAGGAATAAGTAGATAAAACTGTTGAGTTCACTCCATTCTGTAAAGAGGCGCAGGCAATAATTGACTTAGAATTTCCCGGTTCTGTAATCCGATACTGAGAACTCTGCCCCTGATTACCACAGGATTTAATTAATACCACATCTTTATTCTGCCAGCAAAAGACATCGGTTGAGGCGGAGGCATTCGTGTACTGTCCCATTGTTCCGGTCCACCAGGAATTAGAGATGGTCCTTGCGCGCAAAGAAGGGTTCCTCAACCAGTTCGTCAGCATATTAAAAGGTCCGGTCAAATCCCAACCTGGAGGCTGGGGAATTGGGGAGAGGATAGAAAGCCTCGCTCCCTTAGCATGGCCATCGTTCGGGTTTGTCCCGCCATTAATTGAGTCATTTCCGGCAATCGTTCCACCCGTATGGGTTCCGTGTCCATCCGGATCTCCAACCCCCTGATAAGTATAATTCTTAAAGACACAGACCTTTCGGTGATTAGGAAATTCTCCGGTATCAGTTATTGCGACATTCGGATCGCGAAATGCCCAGTGGTTAACATCAAGCCCGGTATCGGTCCAGCCTAAGATCTGGTCAACACCGTAAATCCCCTGGTCCCAAATTCGCCGATTATTTTGTGACCAGGTCTGAACAACCCACTGGCATTGCTCATTCTCCAATTCCGGTGGATGCCATTCCTCAATGGAGAAGACAAAAGGAAGCCGGGCAATCTCCTCCACCAACTTCCGGTCGCAGTCAACCTCAATCACCTTGAAGGCATCGGAAATACCAAAACGGACAATTTTACCCCCGAGAGCGGAAATAAGAGAAATCGCCTCGTTAATATCTTCGGGATAAAAAAGCGTGACTGTAATTCTACCGTAGCCCTCATCCGCTAAGGTCTGAGAATGGAACTTATAACCCGGCTGGTAGATTCCAACCCAGCGAATAAAGGGCAGTCTTTTTAACTCCTCAACCTTTTTCCGGTTCATTTTGGCAATCGCCAGATAGCGAGAATGAAAACCCAGGAGTTGAATGCCTAAACTCGTCAGGGTTTTCAGATACTCGGGATAGACCGGACCAGAAAACTGGATGAGATAATAACCCGTTCCATCTCCCGGGTATTCTTCAAGGTAGAGTTCGGGAGGAAGATGCGGTTTTTTAAGGAGCGGGTCAAAAGGAGGGATGTCCCAAAATCCGACCTTAAAATCCCGAACGTCAGCAGAAGGAGAGTATCGCCCCTTTTCCCTTCTAACACCAATCAGGAGAGGATTTGCTCCGGAAAGACAAATTCCAATAAAAGAGAGAAGGATAAAAAGTGATACTTTTTTCATTTTGACCTCCTTAATTATTTAATAAGAAGTTTCTTTCTAACCTCCTTTCCCTTAACAATAAAAAATACCCCTTTCCTTTCCGGAAAGATTGCCGGGGAGGAAACGATTCTTCCCAGGGCATCATAAATCCTTATTGTCTCTTTAACCCCTCTTTCTATCCTCTCTTCGGACTCGGTGATGCCGACACCATTATTTGTTCGCACTTGCATGCTCTCCGCTCGCCAGTTTCCTGCGACATCAGAGGCTCTGACCTTAACCCAGTAATTGCCATCCGGGAATTCTTGAGTTCGCCATTTACCAGAGGTATCCGCCCGCTCAATTAGGGAATCGCCATCGGTATTGGTGATAATAAAGAAGTATTCCCGAGCGTTGTAATCGCCCTGACTCCGGCAGGTTGCGTCCCTTTTATAAACTGTTTTCACTGTGATTGTGTCCGAAGAGGAGAAGAGGTCATACTTAAAGATTACCGAAAGGGTTTGGGGAAGATTCCTTGGTCCGGAGATTGAATATTCAATCTTATAAGGCGCCAATTTGTCCCAGGTCGAATTTCCGGTCGAAAACCCCGTCTTATCATAGATGCGGGCGATGATGTCAACATCGCCCGAAAGATTTTGCGGGTCAAGATAGGTTGAGGAATTATTGCGACAGAAGGCAAAAAGTTGTCCGGTTCGGGCTGGCTCAAAAGTCGGCGGCACCGTATCGGTATTCGGCTGGATTAAAGTTAAAGGATTCTGAATAAACCACCAGGTCGGGTTCTGGGGTTGGGAACTTCCCCTCCGCCATAACCGGCCGGTATCAGAAATCCGGGCAAAATGGATGTGGTCAAAACCAGAAACCGGCCAGGGAACTAAATAACCGATTAGTTCTCCGGGAAGAACCGAATCTCCTTCCTGTTTGTGATACCGGTTTGGGTCAATATGAGCATAAAGCCAGCCCGGTGCCCGGCCCGTAAAATTCAGGTTAGAATCCGAGATGGCTAATCGCCAGTGATAATCCGCCTGGATTGTCAGCCAGGCTTTAACCCAGCCTTTGGCCACTGCATAGACCGGAGCCCCTTGCTGGTTCGGAGTGATAATATCAATCCCATTGTGAAAATAAGAACCGCTTCCGTAGTTTTGGAAATTTCCCCAATTGTTACCTAAGGGATGGACCGAATCCGGCGGCGAAATTGGCCAAAAGTATTCCGGTGGTAAAACTTGACATAAGAAGAATAGAAAAATGGTCATAAGAGAGTTCCCTTCAAAATCAACTTTTGGGGAAGAATCATTTTGAACTTCCCCTGCTCTTTACCTTTCATACTCATAATTCTACTCGAAAACTTAAAAAAATCAAGATTTCCTTTCATCACTTCTTTCCGGAAAATCATAATCAAAAGTTGCAAAGATTCAACCCCAAAAATATCTTTGCACTCAAATCCTTGGTGGCAGCAGATGTTAGTGACACTAACATCTTTTCTCACGTAATTTTCCCTCTAAGTCCTTATTTTTCAATAACTTAGCCCTTTTTTCCCTATTTTATCCCCCTTTGCTCCCCCTACCCTATACTAAGTCCCTTATTAAACCTATTTTTAACTCCTTTATTTACTCTCCTTCTTTATCTCTGTCCTTCCCTCTCTTCTTCCCTCTTCCCCTTTCTCCTTCCTTTTCTCCTTCTCTTTTCCGAGTCCTTCCTTAATCTCTTTTTCGTCTCTTACCCAATCTCTTGACGATGACTAAATTTAAGGTTATAATTAAAAATTATTATGGAAAAGGAATATCTGGAATTTGAAAAACCCCTGAAGGAGTTAGAAGATAAATTGAAGGAACTTGAAGAGTTAGGGATTACCGACCGGAGGGTTTCCGAATTGAAGGATGCGATAAAGAAGACGAAGGAGAAGATATATCGTCATCTAACTCCCTGGCAAAAGGTTCTTTTAGCCCGGCACCCTTCCCGACCCTACACCCTTGATTATATCACCCGGATCTGTGAGGATTTTATTGAGTTAGCTGGTGACCGCCGATTTGGTAATGATAAGGCGGTCGTCTGTGGGATTGGTCGGATTAGTGGAGAAAGGGTTTGTATCTGTGGGCATCAGAAAGGGAGGACGACGAAGGAAAAACTGGAGAGGAACTTTGGTATGCCCCATCCCGAAGGATACCGGAAGGCACTGCGGGTTATGGAATTGGGGGAGAAATTTAATCTGCCGATTATTACCTTTATTGATACGCCCGGTGCCTTTCCGGGGGTGGGAGCGGAGGAGAGAGGGCAGGCAGAGGCGATTGCCCGGAATCTTTTTGTGATGGCGCGCCTTTCGGTGCCGATTGTTTCGGTTGTAATTGGTGAAGGTGGTTCGGGTGGTGCCTTAGCCCTTTCGGTTTCCGACCGCATCTTAGCCTTAGAAAATGCCATCTACTCGGTTATCTCACCCGAAGGTTGTGCCTCAATCTTATGGCGGGATGGTTCGAAGGCACCGGACGCCGCAGCGGTTCTGAAGATGACCGCACCCGAATTAAAAGAGTTTGGTCTCATCGACGAGATAATTCCTGAGCCTCTGGGCGGCGCCCATCAGGACTTTGATGAGGCGGCTCTCCGGGTAAAGGAGGCAATACTTAGAAACCTCTCCCGCTTAAAAGAAATTCCCAGAGAGGAATTGTTGAAGAAACGATGGGAAAAATTTGCCAAGATGGGGGTCTTTAGAGAATGAAAGTCGGTTATTGTGGTCTTATCGGTAAGCCAAACGTTGGCAAATCAACTCTCTTAAATACCTTCTTGAATTATAAGTTGTCAAGTGTCTCCCCGAAACCACAAACCACCCGCCACCGAATCTTGGGGATTCTAAACGGTGAAGACTATCAGATTCTCTTCTTAGATTCGCCGGGAATTTTACAAGCGAAATATCTTTTGCAGGAATTGATGCTTGAGGAGATTCGCGGGATAATCGCCGATGCGGATTTAATCCTCTTCATTACGGAGGCATTCGGTCCGCCCGACGAAGAAGAAAATAAAGTTCTCTCCGAACTCTTAACGAAGAAAAAGCCAACCTTAATTGTTTTAAATAAGATTGACCAGGTGAAAAAGGATTCCCTTTTACCACTAATCAGTGATTATCAGGCGATGGGGTTTAATGATATCTATCCTGTCTCCGCTTTGCAACGGGAAGGGATTGAGGAATTAAAAAAGGGAATCTTAGAAAAACTTTCCGAAGGCGAACCTCTTTATCCCCCCGAAGAGCTCTCCGACCGACCGGAAAGATTTTTTGTCGCGGAGATTTTGCGCGAAAAGATCTTTCACCTTTACGGCGAAGAGATTCCTTATGCCACAACCTGCGAGATTGAAGAATTTAAGGAACGGGAAGGTGGGAAGGATTATATCCGGGCAATAATCCACGTTGAGAAACCTTCCCAGAAGAAAATCATCATCGGTCGCGAAGGGAGGGCAATAAAGAGATTAGGGAGTTTAGCCCGAAAAGAGATTGAAGCCTTCTTAAACAAAGAGGTCTATTTAGAACTCTGGGTTAAGGTTTCCGAAGGATGGCGGAAGGATAAAAACTTCCTGAAGGAAAAGGTCTACGGGAGTTAATTACTATTCCGAACGTTCCCCAAAGATGGCTCGACCAATCCTTATCATATTGGAGCCTTCTTCAATGGCAACCTCGTAATCCGAAGACATCCCCATGGAAAGAATTGAAAAATCGGGGAGGTTGTATCTCCTTTTGATTTCTTCCCGCAACTCGCGCAATTGGGCAAAGCAGGGTCTTGATTTCTCCTTATCCAGAACACTCAGTTCTGGACCTAAGGTCATAAGACCAACTGGTTTTATATACCTCAATGGTAAGACCGCTTCAATGAACGGGAAAAGGGAAGAAGGGGGAAGACCAAATTTCCTTTCTTCCTTTGAGGTATTAACCTCAATCAGGATTTCCATAATTCTTTTTTTCTCTTCCGCCCTTCTATTTATCTCTTGAGCCAAACGAAGCGAATCAACACTTTGAATCATCCGAAAGATGGTGCAAGCCTTCTTCACTTTATTCGTTTGAAGGTGCCCAATCATATGCCACTCGCAGGCATCACCCAAAATTTCATATTTCGCTAATGCCTCCTGAACTCGGTTTTCACCGATGATTTTAATCCCACAATCAATCGCTTCTCTTATTTTTGCTACCGGAACCCCTTTGGTAGCCGCAACAATTTTTATCTCTTCCTTTATCTCCCTTTTTGCCCGGATCTCCTCAATTCTTTCTTTTAGGATTTTAATATTCTCTTTTACCCCATAATTCGAATTCCCCAAGCCCGCTAAGGGGATTGGTAAAGAGAGTCATAATTTTCCCTCGCATCTCATCGGAAAAAATAAGGAGGGAGGAGAGAACTCCTCCCTCCCTCTCTTTTCTTTCTTTCTTTATATCTTGCCACCGCCCGCTCTTCCGGTATTCCTCAGACCCTGGCGGAATTTGGGCCAAGGAGAATTAGCCAGCGGTTTTTCCCCGTAGAGGGCATAAACCCGTTCTTCGTAGGCAATATAGATTGTCCCATCCGGAGCAATGGTGGGCGAAGCATAGATATCTTCCTGGGGTCTTTTCCCGGAACGAGAACCAAGATATTTTGAGAAGAGAGCCGTTCTTCCCGGATAATTGTAGCCTACGAACCAGCCTTCGTTAGTTAAGTAATAGACGAGCGAATCACCGGCACAGGTCGGAGTAGAATAGACCTCTTCTGAGACCTCAAGAATCCAATCGCGTCTTGAACCCGTCTGGTCGTAAACAAGAATCCCTTTTTCGTGGCCAAGAAGGATGAGTCCAGAAGGAGCCAGACTTACTGAGGAATGAATCTCCACTGTCTCCGGAACGACTACGGGCCAGCCCGGTAAGTCCTGGCCTTGAGCATCAAAGGCGAATATCCGACCCGAGGTAGAAGGAATAAAGACATTACCCTGAGCATCAATCGTGGGAGAGGCGTAGACCTCAGCGCCGGTTGGCTTTTCCCATAAGAGTCGACCGGATTGGTCCAATTTGTAGAGATAACCTGAATCCGAAGTCAAATCCGCAAAATAGATATTACCCTGGGCATCAATCGCCGGGGAGGAGAAGATAGCCCCTCTTGCCCCATAACTCCATAAGGACTCGCAACTATTACCATTATCCTTCAGGAGATAGAGATAACCGTTCTCATTTCCCACGGCAATCTTTCCATCCGCGGTCAGGGCGCAGGAGGTAAAAGGCATTCCCCGGGGTAATTGCGGCCATTGCCATTTGAGGGTAAGGTTAGAGGTTAAGGCGAAGATATATCCCTCTTCGCTTCCGATGTAAACTGTGCCGTCCGGACCAATTGCCGGCGCGGTATTGAACTCATCTCCGGAAACAGGCGATATAAACTCCGCCATCTTGACACCAGTCTTGCCGTTGAGTTTATATACCTTCCCATCTTTACTTCCGACATAGATAACCGGAACATTGCCTTCCATCACTAAGGCGGGAGAAGAGACGATTTCATCCGAGGCAAAGAAGGTCCAGAGCAAATCACCGGGTTCGTATCCCAGACGAACCGCAAAGGGTTTGGCATCGGAGGTATCGGAAAGGGCGAACTTCTTATCCTGAACCAGCGCTTTGATGTTAAAGGTGCCGGTATCACGATAGGTATGAGAGATATCAACCCTTGTTCCGGAACTGACCCAGGATGAGGTATCCGCTTTTCCATCGCCCCAGAGGAAGAAGACACGGACTGTATCATTATCCGGATCGGCTGGCGTTACGGAAAAGGTGTAGGCGGAGTCTTTCAATCCCGAGGAAGGTCCGGTAACACTCGGCTTATTGGGTTTTGTGTTACTGACAACCGTGACCGCAAGGGGAGAAGACCATTCCGAGAGATTGCCCTTTATATCTTGGGCTCGCACCTTCACATTGTAGGTCCCGGCACTTGCCCAGGAATGAAGTTTCTTTGCGGTGTCGCCGCTCGGATAATATCCGGTCGTTTCGGTCTTATCTCCCCAATCGAAGAGGTAACGAATCTGGTCATTATTCGGGTCAGTGGATTGAGCCTTAAATTCACCTTCCGCCCCAACGCCTAAAACCTGTGGTCCTGTGAGATAAGGAATAGTGGGTGGTTTATTCTTACCGCAATTCGGAAGAGAAAGGAGAATGAGTGCGAAAATTAATAAAAGGATTAATCTTCCCTTTTTCCTAATCATCTTGCCCTCCTCTTAACAATCTTTTTCATCACCTTTTATTTTAAGAAAAAATTACATTTTGTCAAACAAGATGATTGACATCTTATCATTTTCCCCTATAATAATTCTTTAATAGGGAGCAAATATGCCCACTTTTTTTTCATTAGCCGAAGTCCTGGAGATGGCAATAACCCTGGAAAAGAAGGGAAGGGTTTATTACGAAAATATCGCAAGCCGAACCAAGGATTCCGAAATGAGGGAACTATTCCTCTTCCTTGCCCGGGAGGAGATGCGTCACGAAGAGCGATTTAAGGCTTTGGCGGAGAAGGTAAAGGCATCCCCCGAGTCTCTTCCGGCAAAATGGGAAGAGGTTCGACCTTATCTTCAGGTGATTACCGACTCCCGTTTCTTTGCTGGGGAAGATAAGGTAATCAGAAAACAAGAATCAGCGGAAGCGGTTTCCGAGATATTTGAATATGCCATCAGATTTGAGAAGGATACGATTCTCTTCTATCAGGAGATAAGAGGTTTGGTCTCGGTCTCCGACCAGAAGGTAGTGGAAGAGATTATTGAAGAGGAAAAATCACATATCCGGAGATTAGCCGATTTCTCTCTTAAATATTAAACCGATGAAGGAGAAGGAAGTGCATCCCTACCTTTTTGCCATCGGCGAAGAGAAGAAGGCACTTATCACCTATCTCCGTTTTGCCTACCAGACAAAGAATCCGAGCGGTAAAGATATGTTCATCCGATTAGCGATGGATGAGTTTGAGCATATGACCAGTTTGGAAGAGTTTCTTTTAACCGCCGAGGAGAAGGTTCCCATTTCCGAAATTTCGGACCTAATTCCGAAATTACCAGAAAAAGAGATTAAAACCTTTGCCGAAGGTGATATTTCGGACCTCAACGCTTTACAGATTGCCCGGGAACTGGAAGAGCGGGCGATAGATTTCTATCGGAAAGAGAAGGAAAACGCTAAGGAGGAGAAGGCGCACTCTCTTTGGAAAAGATTGGAAGAGATGGAGATTAGCCACTACAACCTAATCCAGGCAGAGATTGACAGTATCAATAAGACCGGTTTCTGGTTTTCTGTCCGGGAATTTACTCTGGAGGGAGAAAGATGAGAGGACTAACACCATTAGAGGTTTTTGGGATAGCAATCAAATCGGAAGTTGATGCCTATAAATTCTATTCTTCCCTGGAAAGAAGGATTAAGAAAGGGATGAAGGCACTAAAAGAGAGAATAGAATTTCTCAAGAATGAAGAGGAGAAACACCGCTTATTACTTCTTACCTTCTTCCGGAAGGAGTTCCCAAAAACAAAACTTCGATTACCCAAAAAGAGTATCGCCCCTCTTCCCCGAATTTCTCCCAAAGGGGAATTATCCCTTTCCGACCTATTAAAAGCCGCAATGGCGGCGGAGACCGCCTCGGAAGATTTCTACCGAAGCGCGAAAGAAAAGATGGAGAATGAAAATACTCAGAGACTTCTCACCTATTTAGCCAATATGGAAAAGGGGCACCACTACCTCTTAAAAGCGGAATACGACTTACTCAATACCTTTGAAAGTTATTCTTCTTACAAGAAGTTCTCTTTGGAACATTTGGGTCCCTAATGCGCCGGATATATTTTGACCACCAGGCAACAACCGACCTCCATCCCGAAGTGAAGGAGATTTTAATCTCTTCCCTCTCTTTATTTGGTAATCCCCAGACGATTTATTACGAAGGGCGGAAGGCGAAGGAGGCGCTCGAAAGAGCCCGAAAGGAGGTAGCGGAGTTAATCAATGCCTCACCCGAAGAGGTCTTCTTCACCTCCTCCGGAGCGGAAAGTAACAATTGGGCGATAAAAGGTATCGCCCTCGCCAATCAGGGGAAAGGGAATCATATCATCGCCTCGCCGATTGAGCACATCTCAATCCTTACCCCATTAAAAAGATTACAAAATCTTGGCTTTTCAGTCACCTTCCTTCCGGTTGACCAATACGGACGGGTTGACCCGGATGAGGTGAAGAAGGCGATAAGAAAAGAGACAATCCTTATTACAATCCAGCACGCCTCAAATGAGATTGGGACGATACAAAATCTGGAGGAGATTGGTCGCTTCGCCCAGGAGGCAGGAATTGCTCTCCATGCGGATGCGGTTGCCAGTTGTGGTCATTATCCAATTGACGTCCAGAAACTTAATGTCTCAAGTTTGGCGCTCTCCGCTCATACCTTCTATGGACCGAAAGGGGTTGGCTCTCTCTTCATTAAAAAGGGGACGAAGATTTTCCCTTTGATTGAAGGGGGCTGGCAGGAGGAAGGAAGGCGGGCTGGCACGGAAAACCTCTTGGGGATTATTGGAATGGGTAAGGCTTGCGCGGTGGCAAAAAGGGAGATGGGGAACTGGATAGAAAGGATAAAGCCCTTGCGCGATAGATTGATAAGGGAGATTCCCGCCCAAATTGAAAGGTCCTATCTTACCGGTCATCCTACCGAGCGTTTATTCCACCATACCTCCTTCTGCTTTGAATTCATTGAAGGGGAGGCATTACTCCTTTATTTAGACGAGGAGGGGATTGCTTCTGCTTCGGGTTCGGCCTGCACGAGCCGGACCCTAAAATCTTCCCATGTGCTCCAGGCGATTGGGATTGACCCGGTTTTAGCCCAGGGTTCAATTATCTTCTCCCTGGGGAGAGAAAATACTGAAGATGATATAACTTATCTTTTGACGAAACTTGCCCCAATCGTTGAACGGTTGCGGCAGATGTCGCCCCTTTATGACCGATACTTAAAAGAGAAGAAGATAAAAGGAGGATAAGGATGTATTCGGAAAAGGTTATTGAGCATTTCAAAAACCCCCGAAATGTTGGCGAAATTCCGGACGCGGATGGGATTGGTGAGGTGGGTAATCCGGTCTGTGGCGATATGATGACATTTTATATTAAAGTGAAAGATGGGGTTCTGGTTGATGTAAAGTTTAAGACCTTCGGTTGTGGTGCCGCCATTGCGGTGTCATCAATCGTCTCGGAGATGGCAAAAGGGAAGACGATTGAAGAGGCACTAAAAATTACCCGAGATATGGTGGCAAAGGAATTGGGGGGATTGCCACCCAATAAACTCCACTGCTCTAACTTAGGAGCGGATGCCCTTCATAAGGCGATTGAAGACTACCTTAAAAAACAGGAGAAGAAAATATGAAGGAAAAGATGAAATGCCGATGTCCCTTTTGTCAGGAGGAGATCTTTTACGACAAATTAATCTGTCAAACCTGCCGGATAGAATTTATCGTCTGCACCTGCGGGCAATTGGTTAATAAAAAGAAGGATTATTGTCCAAAATGCGGGAGAAAAATAAAAAAAGGGGAGGAGAAATGAAAAAGTGGCAATGCACAATTTGTGGCTACATCTACGACCCGCAAAAAGGAGACCCGGAAAATGGCATCCCTCCCAACACACCATTTGAGAGTTTGCCTGATACCTGGGTCTGTCCGGAATGCGGGGCGGAGAAAGATATGTTTGAGGAATTGGAGGAATAAACCTCACCTCTTTGAGGATTGGAAATTCTCTACTTTTTAGAGACATCATAAACACCCTACAAATACTGGAGGGGAGAGAGAAATATTCACTCAACCTCAGGCATTATTGTTTTAAGATAATCTTCTTTTGTCATACCCATTACTTCCTTACCAAAATGGGACTGCTCCCAACCATAAGATAGAAGAATTTGACTCTTTAGGTCTTTTATCATCTCTCGAGGTGGTGCCCGAGATTTGTAGAAATTCTCTTCCTCTCATTACACCCCTGTCAAAGAATCACTAAAACCGCCATTACTCGGAAGGCTCCTTCGCTCAACTCCAGACAATCACCGAAAGTCTCTAAAACCTCATCCACCGCTTATCTTAAACCAAACCTCATTCTTCTCCCCACTCATATCTCCATCCCTAAAAGCACCTTCACCCCAAACCCAGCCAAAAAGGGTGGAGTGATTTTTTATCTTCCGGGTATAAACTGATTATTGCCTCATCTAAACCTTTTCTCCGTCGGGCATACCCTTCTTTGAAAGATTCTTGCCCTCTTTCATAGAAGCCTATTACTGAGGTAGCCAAAAGTTCTTCCTGAAAGTCCAATATCTCCTCTTCTCATAAACTTAACACTTCGGGTAATTTACCAATCACTTCTCTGACCATAATTCAGGTTAACTTTCTCCCCTCTCTTTTCTTCTAAGTCCTTTAAACCCCATTTTCCTTCTTTTCCCTTATCTCTTTTTCCTTCCTTTGCCCTCTCCTTTTCCTTTCTTTTCGCCTTCGTCTCTTTGCCGGTCTCCTCTTCCCAATAGAGAAATCTTTTGCAAAACTCCATTGACAATACTTCTCTTCTCCTTAAAATAGATAGTGATTAGAAGAATACTGATCGGTTTTCTTCTTTTTGCCGGCTTTTGTTTCCAGGGTAAAGTCTTAAAAGGTGCTGAGGGAAAGGCGATGGTTGGTCGGTATGAAGATTTTTTTCTCGTTTCCGGTGAGGGCGATTCTTTTAAGCAGGATGTGGCGCGGTGGCGGAAGGAGATTGAAAGGGACAATAAGTTTTTAGTTCGGCTGGCAAGGAAATACTTTCCGGTGCCCGAGGAGAGTGAATTCCAGTTTAAGTTTGTTGGTCGGGATACAGTTAATCATTATCTCTTTCTCCGTTATTTTGCCCCCTTATTGGACCCGAAGGGAACGATTGCCGGCTGGCAAATCTTATTTCTCTTTTCCGAAAAGGATAAGACCCTAAAAAGGATTTTAATCTCCGAAGTCCCCTTAGAAGATTGACTTTCCGATTTTTCTCATTAGACTTATGGTCTATTGGCAAAAGGTGCGGAGAGAGGAGGGTTTATGAAGACATTAGAGGAAGGTTTAGGAGAATTATATTCCCCACCGGCACCCGATGAATTTCGGGCTTGGGTTCACAAAAATAAAGAACTGGTGATGAAAGAGAAGGTGATGGATGAGAAGACAGCGGTTGCCACCTTTGTTAAAGACGGAGATTATATTGGCACGGAACTCTATGGCACAGTTCGGGCGCCGATGTCTTTAATCCGGGAGGTAATCCGTCAGGGGAAGAAGGAACTAAGGGTTGCCGGGCAGGGAATTATTGAGATTGACTTGCTTTTAGCCGCCGATTCCGTCAAGAGTTTAGACATCACTTATGTTGCTTATGAGGTGTATGGAATCTCCCATATTTTAAGGAGGGCGGTGGAATCGGGCAAGGTGAAGACAACCGAATGGTCAAATGCGGCACTTGCCTGGCGGTTTAAGGCAGCAGCAATGGGAGTTCCTTTTATTCCAACCCGTTCCATGCTCGGCACCGATACCTTTAGGCGGAGTGCGGCAAAGATTGTGGAATGCCCTTTCACCGGAATGAAGGTCTGCCTTCTTCCCGCTTTGCATCTTGATGTCGGTTTCATCCATTGCCACCGAGCGGATAAATACGGAAACTGCCAGATTGACGGCATCTCCGGTTTTGCGATTGAATTTGCCCGCGCCTGTAAGAGGCTCATCGTCTCAACCGAAAAGATTATCCCCCACGATGAAATCCGAAGATACCCGGAAAGAACGATTATCCCTTACTTCTTAGTTGATGCAGTAGTGGAAGCACCTTATGGCAGTCATCCCGGTGAGATGTGCTACTTATACTGGCGGGATGAGGAGCACTTGAAGAAATTCTTAGAAGACTCCAAGGATGAAGGGAAGACAAAAGCCTACCTGGATAAATATGTCTACGGTGTGAAGGACCATTGGGAGTATATTAACCTAATTGGTTTGGCGCGGCTAAAGTGGTTGGAATCACAAATGACCGGGAGGTAAGATGCATTACTCTGAGACCGAACTTTTAATTTGTGTTGCCGCTCGGCTGATGGAAGATAAAAAGACCTGTTTTATTGGCACAGGAATTCCAATGCTGGCAGCCGCTCTGGCGAAGAAACTTCACGCCCCAAATTTAGTTGCGGTCTTTGAATTCGGGGGGATTGGTCCGAGTTTAGAGAAACTCCCCTTAGGGGTTGGTGATTCAAGAACCTTTTATAAGGCGATTGCCGCAACCGGAATCTGCGATTTAATGGAAACCGCCCAGCGGGGATTTATTGAATACGGCTTTTTGGGTGGGGCACAGATTGATATGTATGGCAACCTCAATTCAACGGTGATTGGGAATTACTTTCCGCCAAAGGTGAGACTTCCCGGGAGTGGTGGCGCCAATGATGTCGGCTCTTTCTGCTGGAAGACAATTGCGATAATGCGCGAACATAATAAGAAGCGATTTGTGGCAAAGATTGACTTCATCACTACCCCGGGCTATCTCACCGGACCCGGAGCAAGGGAAGCCGCCGGTTTGCCTCCTAATACCGGTCCTTATCGGGTTGTAACTAATTTAGCCCTTTTAGGTTACGAAGAGAAGTCAAAACGGATGATGCTTTTAGCCACTCATCCGGGAGTTAAGGTGGAAGATGTGGTAGAAAATACCGGATTTGAACTAATTATCCCGGATAAGGTTGGCGAGACCGAGCCACCGAGCGAACAAGAACTGAAAATTCTGCGGGAAGAGGTTGACCCAGATCGGTTGTATATCTAAGGAGACAAATGAGTGAAGATTTACGGCAGGAGATCAGGAGATTTTTAGAGAAAGAACTAATTCCCGTTGAATCTTCCTTAGAGGACCTCAAAAGGAACTTAAAGAGATTGGCAGAAAGGGGTTATCTGGGGATTATCTATCCTAAGGAATACGGCGGTCTTGGTGGGAATTATGCTCTCTATTCGCTCGTTTGTGAGGAGGTCTCCCGCATCTGCCCTTCTACGGGTTTAACCCTCTGTGCCCACAACTCCTTAGGAACTTATCCCTTATTTAAGTTTGGTAATGAAGAGCAGAAGAGAAAATATCTCCCTTTCCTTTGTCGGGGTGAAAAGATTGGTGCCTTCGGTCTCACCGAACCAAATGCCGGTTCCGATGCCGGGGCAATTGAAACAAAGGCAGAGAAGAGAGCGGACGGTTATCTCTTACAGGGGACAAAACGGTTTATCACTTCGGGCGGGATTGCCGAAATCTTTTTAATCGCCGCCACCCTTGATAAACGTCTGGGCACAAAGGGAATATCAATCTTTATTGTTGAAAAGGGAATGAAGGGATTTTCCATCGGGAAAGAAGAGGACAAGTTAGGGGTTAGGGGTTCAAATACCGTTGAATTAATCTTTGAGGATTGCTTTGTGCCAAAAGAGAACCTTCTGGGAAAAGAGGGTGAAGGCTACCGCTATTTTATGGAGACTCTGGATGGAGGAAGAATTTCCATCGCTTCCTTTGCCTTAGGGATTGCTCAGGCGAGTTTTGAACGGATTGTCCAGTGGGAGAAAGAGAGAAACACCCGCTCCCAATTGGTTTATAAAATCCTATCTGACCTTTCAACCCAAATCACTGCGGCTCGTCTTCTCACCAATTATGCCTGCGAATTAAAGGATAGAGGAGAAAGGGCAGACCTCGAAGCCTGTCAGGCAAAACTCTTTGCCTCTGAGGTTGCCTGGAAAGCGGCATCGGATGCCTTGAGAATTTTTGGCTATGAGGGACTTATCACCTCTTCCTTAGAACGATTCTATCGGGATTGTAAGATTGCTGAGATTGGCGAAGGGACAAGTGAGATAATGAGGCTCATAATCGCCCGCGAGGTATTAAAAATGGGGAAATAGAATATTAGACCGGCAGGAAAAAAAGAAGGTCGGTCAAAGGGCGTTTTTGAAAATTATAAAAGGAGAGGGAAGCAGTAGATAATAATGGGAATGTCTATGTGACCGGTTTTATTTGGGGACAAGCACTATTTTTATTAAAATAAAATATTCGGCGGTTGGCATTATAATATCCTTGACAAACGAGTTAACTCTTTTTTGAAGGCTTAAAACCAGGCATTTATTTCGACGAAACAGAAGAGAAAATAAAAATTTGACAAAAAGAAAATTCTTTATAAATTAAAAGATAGGAAAAGGGAACAAAAATGAATTTATTGGCTATTGGTGAGAAAGAGGAGGAGATATGGACTTTGAGTTGAATGAAAACCAAAAGATGATTCAAGAGATGGTGCGAAAGTTTGCCAGAGAGCAATTAGAACCCGTCGCCTCCGAATACGACCGAACCGGTGAATTCCCCAGAGAGAATATCAAAAAACTCGCCGAACTCGGCTTAATGGGAATGATTGTCCCGGAAAAATACGGTGGTGCCGGAATGGATTTCGTCAGTCTGGCAATTGCCATTGAGGAGATTTCCAGAGCCTGTGCCTCAACCGGGGTGATTGTTGCGGTCAATAACTCCTTAGTCTCTTATCCGATTTTGACCTTCGGCACTGAAGAACAGAAAAATAAATACCTGCCACCCTTAGCCAATGGCGAAAAACTCGGCGCCTTTGCCTTAACCGAACCTAATGTCGGCTCTGACCCGGCATCTCTGGAAACAACCGCTCGCTTAGAAGGTGACTATTATATCCTTAATGGAACAAAAAGATTTATTACCAACGGCGGTGCCGCCGATGTCTTCTTAGTCTTTGCCACAATTGATAAAACCAGAGGATATAAAGGGATTTGTGCCTTCATCGTTGAGAAAGGCTTCAAGGGATTCTCGCTTGGTAAACACGAAGACCTGATGGGCATTCGGGCAACCGCCAATTGTGAACTTGTCTTTGAAGACTGCCCGGTGCCAAAAGAGAACCTCTTAGGCAAAGAGGGTGAGGGTTTTAAGATTGCTTTGCACACCCTTGATTGTTCCCGGATTGATATCGGCGCCCAGGCGGTCGGAATTGCCCAGGCAGCAATGGAGAAGGCAATTCAATACTCTAAGGAGAGGAAGCAATTCGGCAAGTATCTTTATGAGTTTGAAATGATTCAGGAGATGCTCGCTTTAATGGCAACAAAAATCCAGGCGGCACGACTTTTGGTCTATTATGCTGCCTTCTGTAAAGACAAGGGACTTCCCCGTTTCTCAAAGGAGGCAAGTATGGCAAAACTCTTCGCCGCGGAAGTCTGCGTTGAGGTAACAAAGAATGCGGTTCAGATTCACGGCGGTTACGGCTACACCAAGGATTATGCGGTGGAGAGATATTACCGCGATGCCAAATGTATGGAGATTTACGAAGGAACCTCGGAAATTCAGAAGATTGTTATCGCCCGAAACCTGATTGGAATTTAACCGATAATTAAAAGGCGGAGATAAAAATTGAAATTTATTCCGTCAGCGGAAAAAGGATTAAAACCCTAATTGACTAAACTCTTTCTCCAGGTAATTATGCGATAATCTGGAATGGGAGAGATAAGAAGAGGGAGATGGAAATCGCCTTCCAATCCGAAAGGAGTTAGAACCCGAATTAGTCTAACTCTCATCCCCAAAAAGCGGAACGAACCGAAACCGGACCGCATCAAAGAGACCTCGATCCGTTAATTTCAGTTCGGGAATCACGGGCAAGGCAAGAAAGGAGAGAGTAGCAAAGGGATTTTCTAAGGGAGAACCCAACTCTTTTGTTAGGGAAATCATCCTCCTTAAACGTTCAATAACTTCGGCTACTGGTCTATCGGATAAAAGTCCGGCAATCGGTAGAGGTAGTTCTTCTCTCTTATCTCTACCGAATACCACCATCCCTCCCTTCATCTCAATGATCCGCTTTGCGGTATGGAAGATTGCTTCATCACTCACCCCAACCAGAATCAGATTATGGGAGTCGTGAGCAACCGAACTACCAATCGCCCCTTCTTTTAAGCCAAACCCCTGAACAAAACCAATCCCGATATTCCCGGTCCCTTTATGCCTTTCAATCACAACCAGTTTCAAGATATCCCTTTCGGTATCCGAAATAACCTCCTCTCCCTTTACTTTGGGCAGGACCAGTTCTCTTTTTGTCAAAATCTGTCCCGGGATAATCTTAATTACTTTCATCACCTTCTTTTCGTTTTTGACAAAGAGTCTTTCTTGGGAAAAGTCCCTCACCTTAAAGGTAGATTGCGGAAAGGAAGGAGAGACTCCGAAGGGTTTTATTATCTCTCCATCCTTTACTACTATCTCGCCATCCTTTATCACCATCCTCACCTTAAATTCCTTTAACTCTTTAACAATTGTGATGTCCGCCCGATAAGAAGGAGCAATTGCGCCCAAATCGGTTAAACCAAAGCGGTTTGCTGGATTGTAAGTTGCCATTTTCAGAAGGATAATTGGGTCAATGCCCAAAGAGACGCCTTTCCTTAAAATGGCGTTGAGGTGTCCTTCTTTCGACAATTCTTCGGGGTGGATGTCATCGGAACAGAGAAGGAGGCGGTTCTGGGTCTTTTCGTTAATAATCGGGGAGAGGTCTTTTAAGTTCTTAGCCGCGGAACCTTCGCGGACCATTATCCACATCCCGAGTCGCAACTTTTCCTCTGCCTCTTCGGCTGAGGTGCACTCGTGGTCCGAGGAGATACCAGAAGCGAGATAGGTTTGGAGACCAGTGCCCCTCAAACCCGGGGAGTGGCCATCAATTACCAGTTGCCTTCTGGTTTTACTTCTTGTCTCCTGGAGGAGCCGAATCTTTGCTAAAATACCTTTCTCACCACTAATCACACCGGGAAAGTTCATCACCTCCGCCAGACCAAGGATTCGCTTCTCTTTCAATAATCGCCTTATCTCCTTCAATCCAATCTTTCCACCTGCGGTCTCAAACCTTGTGGCCGGGACACAGGAAGGGATGAGAAAATAAAAGTTCTGGGGTAAATTTTTTGTTGCTCGCAAGAGATAATAGATGCCCTTTATTCCCAGGACATTAGCGATTTCGTGGGGGTCACAGATTAGGGTGGTTGTGCCGGAAAGGAGGGTCAGACGAGAAAATTCCTGAGGCGAGAGAAGGGAACTTTCCAAATGGATATGGCTCTCAATCAAACCCGGGAGAATATAATCTCCTTTTAAGTCAATCTCTTTCTCCGCAGTGAGATTCGGACCAATCCCCAAAATCCGGTCGCCATAAATTAAGAGATTACTCCGTAAGACCTCACCGATGAAAAGATTGACCCGACGACCGTTCTTTAATAAAAGGCTTTTCTTCCTTTTATCCGTTCTCATCGCTCAATATACCCAATGTAAGGGAGATAACGGAAATCTTCGGCGTAATCAATTCCATAACCAACGATAAATTTATCGGGCACCTTAAAGCCCCTATATTTTATCGGAACTTCCACCTCTCGTCTCTCTTCTTTATCTAATAAGGCACAGATAGCCAAACTCTTCGGTCTTTTTCTTTTCAAGTATTCCAGAAGATATTTCAGGCTCAAGCCGGTATCAACGATATCCTCAATAATTATCACATCCTTTCGGAAGAGATTTTCTCGGGTCTCCTTTTCCAACTTAATCCTTCCGGAACTCTCGGTTCTTTTACCATAAGAGGCGATGCTAATAAAATCGCAGGTTACCGGGATTTTCAGATTTCGGATGAGGTCGGCAAAGAAGACAAAACTTCCTTTCAGGACACCGATGAGAACCGGTCTTTTCCCTTTATAATCTCTTGAAATCTCTTCCGCTAATTCCTTCACCCTTTTTTTAATCCTCGGCTCGGAGATTAACTTAAATACCCGACTTTTCCTTTCCTTAACTGGTTGATTAGCCTCGTCCTTAAAGTTTAAAGACCGCATCTTCCTTTCTCCTTTATCTTTTCCGAAAGTTCAACATATTCCTTGGTCAATTCCAATGTAATTATCCGCCAAAAGTTTATCTGCAACCAAAGTCACAATAAGGGTCTATGACCAAACCACCCTTCTTTTCGTCCATAACCAAAAAGACGTGTTTTGATTTTTCTCTAATTGTCCACTTCCTCTTTCTTAACCAATCCATTGGCTGTAACAATTTTCCTCTCTTCCATCGTATATTATAAGGCGGTGAGGTTACTTTGGCATAAATGATTTCATCCGGTAAAGATTTTAAGATTATCAACGTATCTCTCGAAAAGACTTTATTTTGATAATCTTTAATCATTCTTATTAAGCATACCGGAAATCTTTAATAAGTCAACGAGTTTAATCGCAATTACTTGACGGAGTGCGAACCTTTTTGAGCAAGATTCTGACTAACTTCTGCCTCGCCAAAGGCAACCGCGGGTGGGCAAAAATTCCTGGTAGAGATGACCACTCAGCCCCTTTTCTTTTTACCCGCCTGCCCCTTGACCTTGCCAAAATTTTTTTCAGAAGCCGACGGCTATCTATAAAAGTTTTCTCCTCTTTTTGTCGCCTCGTCTAAAAGTTGTTTTGCCTCTTTGCAAAGATTTCATCATTGCTCTTTTATAAATTCTTCTAACAACAAGGCGCTTAAAGCAACGCCGTTAAATGATTTTATAGTTCGATGCATATAAGCATTACTTTCGAACCAAACTATGCCATCTATGACTGCTATTCCAATAATATTACCTTTTTTAATCTTCGCTACATTCATAGCCTCTCTAAATTGGTTATTTTGTGTGCCGCCATAATCCGTTAAAAACTTTGCCTCTCCTAAGATAAATTTATTTTTAGTTTTTAATATAAAATCAATTCCTTTTTTCAAATTTCTAATACCTAATTCCTCCACGGCGAATTTCTTTAGTCTTTTATCGCTTCCATCTAAAAAACCAACTCCAGAATATTTTTTAAACTCATTTTCTTCTAAAAATGGGTAATCAAGGGTTCTCAACCATCGTTTAAAACTATGACCAAGTTGTCGAGAAGGAGATTTCGGTTTACCAGATAATTCTAAAACAGTATCTATTCCCAAAGAAAAAAGTTTTTTACTAATCCTTTCTATTGTTTCAGGGTTCTTTGATAATAATGATGGATGTCTCCTTAATGAAGCAATATAAGGGTCATCAATTGGAAATTTTGGTAGTTTTAATAACTCTTTTATTAGGTCAATTTTATCTTTTTCTCTAAATGCTCGCTGAACTCCTTTTCTTATACTATCCGGAATAGCCCTTATATTTCCAATCTCTATAGGATAAATCTTAAAAAGTTTGTCTAAATAACCTTCGGAGTTAGCCAAATTTATACTCATTTGAATCCACTTATTCATAAATATTCTAAAAAAGTGTTATTTGATTTTCGACTTTTTTATTTAAACTCAATAGAATATCTTTAATTCCTTCTATATTCTTTTGTTCTATTAAAATTTTTAATATTTTTTTCTGCTCTTTTGGAATTATGTGAACTGGAAAGGTTTCTAATAATTTTTTCGTTTGGGATAATCCTAAATATTTACGAATGTAGTCAGAATTAGAATATTTAAAAGTAGTTAAAAACTCGCTATCAGTAATATCTCTAAAATATTCAAGCATTAGATTAAAATAATTCTTTAATAAAACTAAATCTTCCTTCGAAAGTTCTGGGGTTATAAAGATTTGAATAGGATGAGTGCGGTATTTTTCTTTTGTAACTACTATCCCATCTACCCCAAAAGTCTCCTTTACATTATAAATCCCCGCCCTTCCGTCCCATCCTCCTGTATCTAACGTCCTCACAAATAAAGGATTATTTTTTAGTTTGTTATAAAGTTTCTCATTAACTAAATAAGTGTTAAATTTGAAATACCCATTAGAAAAATTATTTACATCTAAAAGTTTAACTTCTCTTTGCCCTTTATTTTTTAAAACTTCATCCAACGTTAAATAGAACTTAATTTTTAATGGATTAGGTGATTTAAAATATGAAACATATTCATCAAATTCGCCGCCTGCTCTGTAGAAATTTTTTGGTGATAAATTATATTCTTTTTCTACAATTTTGCTATTAATTTTTAAAGCTTTAAAAACAATAGAGTCTTGGGAAGGCTGTGTTTTTTTCTCAAAAAAACATATGCAAACATTAGTGCCGGTAAATTCGAAAATTTTTCTCTCAAAAATAATCGCCTTTTTGATGGTGTAAAATGGCAAAAAATCTTTTCTAATTTTATTAGATACCGAAAAGCCAAATAAGAAATTAGTCGGAATTATGTAAATTAATTTTTCTAATCCATGTCTTAAATCGTTAATTAGAGCAATTTGATATAAGTCTTGGTATCCTTCATTCTCACCAGAAAAATATTTTAGATTTCTTTCAGAATTTTTTACAATATACCCTAAATAGAGATAGGGCGGATTTGTTATATGGTATGGCGGATATTTAAAAGACTTAAACTCTGGATAATTTTGTAATGTATCTCTTAATTGGATATTATTTTTTGCTATCTCATAAGGAATTCCGTAATTTTTAGCGTTTTCAATTGATTTTTCAACCATTTCCTTTTGAATATCAAAAAGAAAGATGTGCTCTTTGAAAAAATCTATCCTTTCGTTTTTAGGGATTGCTTCCAATATCGGTAAAATAAGATTACCTTCTCCACAAAACAAATCCACCCAAGTATATTTATAGAGAATATTTTTGATTTCTGGAAAAATAAATTTTTTAAAAATATCTATTGAAGTAAGATGAGCTCCGAATTCCCTCCTTTTTTTCTCAGTAGTGTATGGTGCTGTTCCTAAATCTCTAACATAACCAGTTTTTCTATCTGGTTCAATTACAATCTTTTCCTTTATTCGTTTATAATCTGTGTTGCTCATGTTAATTTTCTCTCCACCCTTATGCCTAAGGCATTGGTTATTTTTTTGACGGTTTCAATTCCGGGGTCTGGCGTTATCCCAGATTTAATTTTTGTGATTGTATGTAAGGTAATGCCGGCAAGTTTTGATAACTTCTCCTGAAGAATGCCCTTTTTCTTTCGGTATTTCTTTAATAAAACTAACATTCTGTAATTAGTATATGAAATTTTTAGATAAAGTCAAGAATTTAATAAATTCATCCGCTCGCTGTCGCCAAAGGCGACGAATAAGTGAGCGAGAGTTTTGCTCAAAAAATTAAATCGGGGCGACTGGATTTGAACCAGCAACCTCTTGGTCCCGAACCAAGCGCGCTAACCGTTGCGCTACGCCCCGTGCTTTTCTCTGACCAAAAGCGAAAAATTTACTTCCCGGAGGGGTCGCAATTTTATCCTGTCGCTTAATTTGAGACAGAGATAGAGAAATTGCTTCTCCCCTCTCTTTTGCGGGTAGATTGCCCTTCCCCCATCCCGCAATTGGGCAAGAAGTGGTGGCGGAAAGGTTTCGCAACTACAACCGATGATAATCCGGTCAAAGGGCTTCTCTTCTTCCCAGCCGAAAAATCCGTCCCCGAAACGGAAGTGAACATTCTTTATCCCTAAGGAGATGATTCTTTCCTTTGCCGCCTGCCCCAAACTCTTTACCCTTTCAATAGAAAAGACCTCCTTTGCCAGAAAAGCCAGAATTGCGGTCTGATAACCACTACCGGTGCCAATCTCTAAGACCTTTGAATCTCTTTCGATCAAGAGGTTTTGGACCATAAAGGCAATCAGGGAAGGAGTGGAGGTCGTTAGCAAAGAAGAGGTTTCAATCGGGGATAAAGGGATTGGCACATCCTCATAAGCCAGAGAGCGATAGATTTCCGGAACGAATAATTCCCTTGGGATTTGAAGAAAGGCATCAAGGATTCTTTTGTCCTCAATCCCTTTCCTTTTCAATTCTTCAACCAGATGCTTTTGTCCCGAAACCGAATTATAACTCACCCTAAATGATAGCAAAATTGGTTAAGATGTCAAACGAGTAAATGGGGTTTATCTTTTATAAGAGAGGGAAAATTTCCAGTTAGAAACTTTCTTATATATTTCTTGGGACCAAGGGGGTATTCCTATCCAATCGGACCGAGTCTTGAGTTGTTCCCATCCGACATCAAAGGCAAGACTTTCCCATTGGAGACCAATACCCAAAGAAAGACCTCCCCTCCTTTCCAAATGGAAGATAACGGGTTGCCAGTCGTTTGAGATAACGGGTTGCCAGTCGTTTGAGTAAGTTAGCCGAAAGTTAATGAGATTATAAAGAGTCATCTCTATCCCCAAACCCTTACCGGCATTATCAATTTCCCTGGAATTCAGATAAAAGCGATTTAGACCAAACTCTATCCCGATTGGGATATTTATTTTTATATCTTCGTCCCTTACACGTATTAAATTTATACCGAAACGGAGGATGGTGGGAATTTGGTGAGATTCACCGGAGGCGATATAAGAGATTCCGGGACCGATATTATTAATACTTGCCCCGAGATTGAGCCAGGGAAGTGGTTTATAAAGAATGCCCAAATCAACTCCCCAACTTGTCCCGGTTCCGCCCGAAGTGATGCCCAATTCCGGCATCCTCTCCCAGACCCACTCTGGAATCAAAAGGGAATAGATGAACTTCCCGGAAAGTCCGAAACCGAGTTTGGGAAGGATTCGGTGACCATAAGAGATGGTGAAAGTCCAATCATAAGGCGTATACTCCCCTAAATACTCTCCCCGACTATTAATCACCTCAACCTTTCCGGTATTGAGATAGATAAAATTGCCACCAATTTGCCCTTGACGTAAAGGATTTGTTCCGGCTAAAAAGAGGTAGTGCATTCCCGGATAGACATCAGGTAGCCAGTTGGAATATGTTCCTGATACATTCAAGGAATTCTGAAATGCTAAACCAGCCGGATTATAAAAAGTGGCTGAGGCATCATCCGCAATTGCGGTAAAGCCAAAGAGAGAGGTTGTTCGGGCTGTTGGTGAGATTAATAAGAAAGGGACCTTTGGGGAACCAAAATCGGCAAAAGAGAAAGTGAAAAGGAGAAAAACCCATCTTACCTTCATAATTTATTATAGCCAAAAACATCCTTGGTGTCAAGAGGTTTTTTCCCATCTTTTTCTGGAAGAAGGAAGTTTTTACCTTTGGGACCAGATGAGTTCTTTCCTCTCCCTTAATAACCACCTGGCAGTGCGAGAGAGGTCTTTTGATTTGAGACACCTTTCAATTATCTCTTTTTTAATCTCAAATCTAATCTCTTTACCGCTCTTTCTATTCATCACTTTAACCAAACCTTTCCCCTTTCTTAAACTGATATTCCCCTTTCCCATTGTTGTGCCACAGGCACATTGTAAACCATCAATGATACAGGTGAATGGCTTTCTCTTTTCTATCTCCACGATGGCAACTAAGTCCATCAAGCCTTTTGGTTTTAAGACCCTTTTTGCCTCTTTTCCAATCCGGAATCCTAAGGCAAGGAAAGGACCGTCATGGCCGTGAAATCTTATCGCTTCCTTATAATTTAATCCGCCCATTTCCCATTCTAATTCTGCTTAGATAATTGTCAAGCGAAGAAATTACCTTTCGCTCCCAATTTTTACCTCAGGATTTTTTCTTTTTACCGGGATAAATTTTTCCTTTCCGCCTTATTTTAATCCTTCGCTCTTTTCGTCCACCCCAACACCTACCCCCAGACGCTCCTCAGAGATATCCCCTATGCCATTTTAAAAGGAAGCCATCCCCCTCATCTCCTTTTTTCCTGACCCGAAACTTCTTCCGGGACCTATCTTTTATCCCTTTTTATCCGTTATTCACCTCCGAAAAGAAACGAGCGGGAATTGAAGGGAACGATTCTAAACCAATTAAACTGGTCATATTTTGCCTCTCTATAATATAACGGAGAAACCCCCGAAAACCTGACATTTAAGTTCCCCAGGGGCTTTTCTTCCTCCCTCCTTAAAGGGTGGTGGGTTTGGGCTTAAAATACCCTTATTATCTGAGGCGATTGAGTTTTCTGAAAAGATAACTTGACTTCTTTTCTTTTCCCGAGTATAATTTTCTATGGATTCTAAGGTTAATGAGGAGATAATGGAAGCAATTTCTGAGGTCTGCCGGACCTTCGGAGTTGCCCTTTATGATGTGGAGTATGATATGCGGTCGCTAAGGATTTATATTGATGCCTTATCGCCCGAAGAGCGGATTACGGTTGAGACCTGCGCTAAGGTTTCCGAAGCACTCTCCTTGCGACTTGACCTCTTAGATTTGATTGACCACTCTTATGTCTTGGAGGTTTCTTCTCCCGGAGTGGAGAGGAAATTGAAAAGACCCGAGCATTTTAAGGGAGTGGTGGGGAAGAATATCTCCCTTGTCTTTCAAAAGGGAGGGGTGTCTTCCTTTACGGTCGGGAAACTTCTTTTTGCCGATGATGAGAAGATTATCGTTGAGACCAAAAAAGGGGAGAGGCTGGAAATCCCTTATTCGGAGATTAAAAGTGCTAATTTGAAGGTTTCTTCCGAGGAGTTATTTGGTAGAGGTGAGCGATGAATAAGGAAGTTGTCACGATGTTAGCCCAACTCGCCCGGATGCGGAATGTTGATATCGTCTATGTGGTGGAGACCCTGCGCCTTAGTTTGATTGAAGGATTGAAGAGAAGGTTTGGGGAGAAGATTAATCCGGAGGTTGCGATTAACCCGGAGACCGGGGAGATAAGGATTTTCTTAAATAAGGTTGTTTCCGAAGTCGTTTCTGACCCTGCGCAGGAGATTTCTCTGGCGGATGCCCAGAGGATAAAGCCTGGGGCAAAGATTGGCGAGACGGTGAAAGAGGAGTTGTCCCTTTCCGAGATTGGTCGCTCGGCGATAATGCGCGCCGGAGAGGAGTTGACCCGCCGACTCCGGGAGGCGGAGAAGACAAAGTTATTTAAAGAATACCAGGATAAACTGAAAAAGATTGTGACCGGCACCGTTCACAAAATAACCGATAAGGAGATAATCGTTAACTTAGGAATGGTGGAAGGGATACTCTTACCTAAGGACCAATTAAAAAGTGATAGTTACAGGCAAGGACAGCCAATAAAGGCTTATGTCTATAAGGTAGAAAAGACACCGGTTGGGCCAAAGATTTACTTATCCCGAAGCCATCCAGATTTTCTGCGCCGCCTCTTAGAGAAAGAGGTGCCGGAGATTAGGGACGGAACCGTAAAGATTCAGGGTATCGTTCGGGGAGATGGTCGGGCGAAGGTGGCAGTCGTCTCCACTGATGATAAGATTGACCCGGTTGGTGCCTGCGTCGGTTTTCGCCGCCAGCGAATTGAAAATATTGTTAAGGAATTGTCCGGGGAGAAGGTTGATATTATCCAGTGGTCGCGCGACCCCCATATCTTCATCAGTCGCGCCTTAGGACCCGCCAAAATCCTTTCGGTCTTTAAGGAGGAGGACGGATACACGGTGGTCTGTTCCGATAAAGATTTCCCAATCGCCATCGGTAAATCCGGACAGAATGTTAACCTCGCGAGTAAATTGGTGGGCACAAAGATCACTGTGATAAAAGAGAGCGACTACAAAGATCGGTTGATTATGAATAAGGCAAAGAAGGTGAATCTATCTAACTTCTCTATCCCCCAGAATATCTTAGAACGGTTGTTGGAGGCACAAATCTTGACCGCCTTTGATTTACTCTTTCCGCCCGTTGAGGATTTATCCCAGAGGTTGGGAATAGAAGTGGAGCGATTGGAAAACCTCCGGAAGGAGATCCGGGACCGATTGAGTGAGGAACAAACTACCCAAGAAGCGGATTAATTATGCAGAGGATAAGGGTAAGGGATGCGGCAAAGAGACTCTCCCTCTCCTGCAAGGCACTCGTCTCGATTTTGAAAGAGATGGGATTTCCCGACCGGGGTTATAGCGCCTATCTCAATTACGAAGAATACCAAAAGGTAAAAGAGAAGATTCGGGAAGAAAAGGAAAGAGCAAAGGAGTCATTAAGATTTAAGGGAGGGAAAAGATATTCCGCCCAACACCCCCCATTGAATGAAGCGTTGATTCAGAAAAGGGTGCAAAAGACCTTATCCAGTTTGGAGCGGAAAGAGATTGTTAAGCGAAAGAGACTGCGACGAAAGGAGGAGGGAGAGGTCGAGAAAAAGGTGGTTAAGATTACCCCCTATATGACGGTAGCGGAATTAGCCTCTGTCTTTGAAAGATTGCCTTCGGAGATAATTAAGAAGTGTTTAGATATGGGAATGATTGTGACGATTAATCAAAGGCTCGATTTAGACACGGAGATGCTCCTCGCTGCGGAGTTTGGGATTGAAGCGGAAGTAGAAGAGATTGAGGAGATTCTCTCTCCGCCAAGCGGTGAGAAGAAACGTCGACCACCCGTCGTTGTGGTCATCGGGCATGTTGACCACGGCAAGACCACCCTTCTTGATTACATCCGGAAGACAAAGGTTGCCGAACGGGAAGCCGGTCATATCACCCAGAATGTCGGTGCCTATGTCGTCAACTTTAATGAAGGGCAGATTACTTTTCTTGATACCCCCGGTCATGAGGCATTTACCGCGATGCGGGCACGGGGTCTTCAGGTTACAGATATTGCGGTTTTGGTGGTTGCGGCGGACGAAGGGGTTATGCCCCAAACCAGAGAGGCAATTGACCACGCTCGAGCTGCCCAAGTTCCAATCATCTGCGCCATCACCAAAATTGATAAACCTCAAGCCAACCCCAATTGGGTGAAGGCGCAATTGGCGGAGAACGGTATCCGAGTGGAAGGCTACGGCGGCGATGTCCTCTGCGTGGAAACCTCTGCCTATACCGGACAAGGGATTAATGACCTCTTGGCGGCAATTAATCTGGTTGCAGAAGGGTTAGACCTTTCCGTCGTCTATGATACCAGAGCAAGGGGGGTAGTTCTTGATGGCCGATTAGAGAAAGGGAGAGGCTGGATTGCCACCATTCTCGTTCAGGAGGGAACATTAAAGAAAGGGGACATATTTGTCTGCGGCGAATTTTACGGTCGGGTGCGGGAACTCCTGAATGAAAACTTTGAAAAGGTCTCAAGTGTTACTCCAGGTCTACCAGTTCAGGTTCTTGGTTTCCCCGGTGAACCGAGCGTTGGCGAACGTTTCCTGGTTGTTGAGGATGAGTGGCAGGCAAGGGAGATTGCCCAAAAGAAGGCGCTGGCAAAGCGCGAGTCAACCCTTAAACTCCAGAAACGGCTCACCCTGGAATTAGTGCAAGATAAGATAAAGACCGGCGAGATAAAGGAGTTGCACCTAATCTTAAAAGGCGATGCTTCTGGTCCGGTCTCCGCCCTCCGGGACGCCTTAGAAAATCTCTCCCTTCCCGAGGTGCGAATTAGAATTATCCATTCCGGTGCCGGGGCAATAACCAAATCCGATGTCCTCCTCGCCGAAGCATCCGAGGCAATCATTATCGGTTATAACACCGAACCACTCCCGGATGCCCGGGAATACGCCGAACAAGCCGGGATTGAAATCCGAACCTATAAAGTAATCCATGCGGCAATTGATGATGTGCGAGCAGCAATGTTCGGTCTCTTAGAACCAAAGGTTGAGGAAGTCTTCTGTGGCCGGGCGCGGGTGAAGAAATTGTTCAACATTCCGAAGGTTGGAATCGTAGCCGGTTGTATCGTGGAAGAAGGAAAGATTGAAAGAGGAGCAATCGTCCGCCTTTTCCGGGGTGGAAAGGAAATTTTTAAAGGGGAAATATCCTCCCTCAAACGTTTCAAAGAAGATGTCTCATTAGTAGAAGCCGGCCAGGAATGTGGTGTCCTGATTAATAACCTGGAAGATATTGCTCCGGATGATATCTTGGAAGTCTATAAAGAAGAGAAGAAGTAAATGTTTCTCGGTCTTCTTTATGTCGACTGTCTCCTGGGAAATGGCCACTCATTAAAAGAGAAGCGAAATCACCTTCTCCGCCTTTCCCAAAGAATCAGGAATAAGTTCAATGTCGCAATCAGTGAGGTGGAAGGACAAAATCTCTGGCAGCGCTCCTCCCTTTTAGTCGTAAGCCTTAATTCTTCCAAAGAATCTTTAAGGAAAAACCTCTCCGCCATCTTAGAGACGATGGAGAAAGAGCCTTATTTTCAACTCCTTTCTTATGAGATTAAAGATTTTGGGTTGCATCATTTTTTAAGATGATTTACCGGATTGAGATTCAGACCCATCATCGGAATGAACTCTTAGACATCACCGAAGAAGTCGCCAGGGTGATTAAAAAGAGTAATATCAAAAATGGGACTGCGATCATCTTTGTTCCCCACACAACCGCCGGGATTACCCTTAACGAAAATTATGACCCAAGTGTGAGGCGCGATATAAGCGAGAGCCTCGCTCGCCTCTTTCCCAAGAGCGGACCATATTCCCATACCGAAGGGAATGCGGATGCCCACATCAAGTCGGCAATTGTTGGCTCAAGCCGGACGGTCTTTTTTGAGAACGGTAATATCCTGTTCGGCACCTGGCAGGGAATCTTCTTCTGCGAGTTTGATGGTCCAAGAAGGAGAGAGGTATTCGTTAAGATAATCCCTGACGCTTAGTCCCGCTTTTCCAGCCGAGAAAGGAAAAGAAGGATTCTCTCCTTAAAGAGATAAAATAGAGTAGCAATCACAATAAGAACGATGCCCAAAGAGAGCCAGTCCGTAAGAGTAAAAGAGAGGGCGCGAGAACCGAGATAAGTGGAGAAGATAATTCCCGGTGTCCGCCCGATTAAAACCGCCGGGAGGAAAAAAGAGAAAGGCAAACTGGTTAACCCATAAAGATAAAAGACCGCATCCCCAATCGGATTCGGCAGCAAAAAGAGGAGAAAGAAAAGGAGAGGTCCAAATTTTTTCACTCGCTCGTCAAATCTTTTCCACCGCTCTTCCCTCAGGAAGAAAAATAATGCCTTTCTTCCGAAATACCGGCTCAGAGAAAAGGCAAGGGAGGCGCCAAAGAGAACACCGAGAAGAGATAAAACACTGCCTTTCCCAATGCCAAAGATATAACCACCAGCAAAGTTTAAGAGGTTTCCCGGAAGAATTGGGAAGAGGATTTGAAGGATTTGGGCGAAAAAGAAGACGAAAGGCGAAAGGAAGGAAAAGCGAAGAATTTTCCTCCGGAGTGCCATCAATTGGGAGAGGTCAATTCGCGGAAGGAGAGGAAAGGAGAGATAAAGAAACGAGAGGATAAAGATGGAGAGGATGACGAGAAAAACGATTTTGCGCTTAATGGGTCGGAACAAAATTTTTACTGAGGGTGATGGCTAATAAACCAAAGAGGAAAAAAAGAAAGGAAAGGAAAGATTTCTTTAAGTTTTCTTCCTTGTGTAATTCCGGGATGATATCCGATGCGGCAATATAGGTGAAATTACCCGCAGCGTAGGATAAAAGATAAGGAAGGAGGGAGACGAATTGAGAAAAGAGAAAGAAACCGAAAATTGCCCCCAAAACCGCGGTGAGCGCGGAAAGGAAATTAAAGAAGAGCGCCTTCCGCTTGGAAAAACCACCGTAGAGGAGTAGGGAGAAGTCACCAATTTCTTGTGGTAATTCGTGGACGATAGTGGCAATGGTGAGAAAGATTCCCGAAGTGATACTGGAGAGATAACCGCCGGCAATAATTAGCCCATCAATGAAATTATGAAGCCCATCGCCATAGAGGTTAAGATAAGTGAAGGGGTGAGTTGGACACTCTTTTTTATGGCAGTGGTGCCAAAGGAGAAACCTTTCCAAGAGATAAAAGGTTAAGAATCCGATGAGGAAGAGGAGGAAGATGGGGAAAGGTTCATTATTTTCCATCGCCTCAGGTAAAAGGTGGAGGAAGGCGACACCAAAAAGGACTCCACCGGCGAAGGCGATTAAGTGGGAGAGGAGAAGATTTAATGTTTTCTCTTTAAGCAGGATGAAAAAGATACCGATTAAGGAGAGAAGGCTGACAACGATTGTGCTCAAAAGAGTAAGGAGGAAGATAAGCATCATAACTCCGACCACTTCTTTGCCAGTTCGTCTCGCCTTGGTTTGTAAACGGTTTCGTAGAAATAACGTTGGGAGAGTAATACCCCTTTATCGTAATTCTGGCAGATCTTTACTGCCTCTTGCCAGGCTTTTCCGAAGTGTCGTCCGAACCGACTCGCCACCTGGCGGTCAAAATCCTCGGGTGTCTGGATGGTGTCGCCGATGGTAAAAAGTTTCTTCCCCTTAATCTCAACCGCATAAGCCATCTCATCTCCGAGGTTGTGAATGTGATAAGATTTTTTTACCGCTTCCAGATTTACCTCTTTTGGCACCTTCAATCTTGGGGGTTTGGGAGGACCGGGTTTTGGTCGGATGAAACCCTTTTTCGCCGCGGCGTAGAATATGGCGCGATTTAATCCCCAGGATTTTGCCTCCTCCATCTTCATTCCCAAACAAAAGGCCCGGGCGGCCTGGAGAATTGCCATCACCTGAAATCTTCCTACCGCCATCTTATCTTCCGCCAATTCTCAGTAGCCAAAGGACCTTCCTTCCCAATGAGATAGAGGGAGGATGATTTCTTTAAGATTATCCCTTCAAAATCAATTCCGGGAAGAAAACTAATTTTCCTCTCGACCATTTCCGGCGAAGAGAGGGTTGGGTTTTGGAATTCCCGGTAGGGGAGACAATAGAGTGGCGGTTGAATTTTTAATTGAAAAAGAATCGCCTTCCTTTCCGAAAGTTTTCTTGTGCCGATGAACTCACCATTGAAAAATAGGATGTCAAACACAAAGATGAGTGGCTCGGCTTTTCGGTTCTTGCTGAAAAGGGATGGGATAAATCTCCGACCCCGAGAGGAGTAGAGTTCACAATCTAAGAGAGTCCCATTAGGGAGAAAAGCGGTGGCAGGAATAAGAAAACTCAACTTTTCGGTCCAGTTGGGATTCTTTTCCAATCGGCGGCCATAAAGAAAGACATCGCCTTTATTATCTTTAATGACCTGAAGCCGCCAACCATCAATCTTTGGTTCGACAATCCATTTTCCTTTCAGCCTTTCTCCGAAGTAAGGGATCGGTTGCAGCAACCAGACCGGTCCTTTCAGATATAACCTACTCAATTTTAATCTTTTTCCCTTTCTTTTTTAACCCCTTGATTAAAAGCCACAAGCCGAAGAGAACCAAAAGGATTGGCCAGTTTCTTGCCAGGGCAAATTTTGGGAAACCAATCTTTTCGAGCCAGATTGAAAGTCCAATTAAAATCAAAATTATCCCGAGGATAATCATCCTTATTCTTCAACCACTCTCACATTTTCCATCACCACCGGTTTTACTGGTTTATCCTGAGGTCCTCTTTCCACCCGAGCGATTTTGTCGACCACATCCATCCCCTGGACAACTTGCCCGATAATCGTGTAGGCATTATCCAGGTGTGGTAAATCCCTAAGGCAGATGTAAAATTGACTGCCACTTGATTTCCTCTCTGGGTTAACCATATCCGGTCGGCGAGCCATCGCCACGGTTCCCCTTTTATGTTTCCGATTACTAATCTCGGCATCAACCTCATAACCCGGTCCGCCTGTGCCGTCCCCTTTTGGGTCGCCACCCTGGATGACAAAATCCGGAACCACGCGATGGAAGGTCAACCCGTTATAGAAACCTTCCTTTGCCAGTTTCACAATGTTTGCCACATTCTTTGGAGCGATATCCGGGAAAAGTTCAATCTTTATCTCACCGAAGTCCTTTACAGTAATTAAGAGGTAGGTCTTTTTGGTAACCTCCGGTGCCGCTTTTGTTTCTCCTTTCTCCGCGGGCGGGGGAGTGGCTGGCTTCTCTTTTGGACCACAAAATAAAAGAAGGCAAAGAGATAAACCAAAGATTCCGAGTCTTTTCATTTTTTCCTCCAAAATATAATATAGATTTATTATAAAGAATTTAGAAAATTTATCAATACCGGTCCTGTTTAGAGAGATTGTGAATACCCCAAAGATCAATAGTAGTAATTTTGGCTAAAAATACTGGAATAAGGTTTCCTTAACTTTGGGGAGATCATCCGCCCATCTCAATTACCTTAAATTAACCCTCATTTTCTCAAAGAATCCGCTTTTAAGATTTTTAGTTAACGTTTGCAAAATTTCATTGACATCAAGAGAGATTTTTCTTATCATCATTGGAATTTTATTGAACCAGGGAGTGGAAAATATGAAACTATTCTTTCTTGTTCCTCTTTCTTCTTTTCTCGCCCTTCTCTTTGCCCTCATCTTTGCCTTAAGGGTTTTAAAGAGAGATGAGGGAACGGAGGAGATGCGAAGGATTGCCCGGGCAGTTAGGGAGGGAGCCCAGGCCTATCTCCGGCAACAGTATCGGGTGGTTAGCATCTACTTCTTAATTCTCTTTTTCGTTTTACTCTTTTTGGCTTTAAATCATCTTTTGCCGATTTTTGTTCCTTTTGCCTTTCTTACCGGCGGTTTCTTTTCTGGTCTCTGCGGTTATTTGGGGATGGCGATGGGAGTTCGGGCATCGTCCCGAACTACTCAGGCCTGTCGGGATTCACTTAATTCCGGTTTGAGGATTGCTTTCTCCTCAGGGATGGTGATGGGACTGATTGTTGTTGGTTTTGCCCTTTTAGACCTCTTTCTCTGGTATACGGTCTTAAATTTTGTCTATCGGGGATTAGCCTCGGCGGAGCGGATTGAGAAGATTGTTTCTACGATGCTCGGTTTTGGTATCGGTGCCTCTTCCCAGGCTCTTTTCGCTCGGGTTGGTGGCGGGATATTTACGAAGGCAGCCGATGTTGGGGCAGATTTGGTTGGAAAGGTGGAAGCGGGTATTCCGGAAGATGACCCGAGGAATCCGGCGGTGATTGCCGATAATGTCGGGGATAATGTTGGCGATATTACCGGAATGGGGGCAGATTTGTATGAGTCTTATGTCGGTTCGATTGTGGCAACGATGGCCCTTTCGGTTGCGGCTGGTTTGGGGGAGAAAGGGGTTCTTCTTCCAATGCTCGTGGCAAGCATCGGCACCTTAGCTTCAATTGTTGGCAGTTTTCTCATCCGCACGAGAGAAGATGCTACCCAAAGCGCCCTCCTTACCGCTTTGCGCCGAGGAATTTATGGCACAGCAGTTTTGATAATTATTGCTTCTTTCTTCTTAGTTCAAAGATTCTTGGGTCAGGAATACCTCTCGGTTTATTGGGCGATTTTCCTTGGGACTTTATCCGGAGTTTTAATTGGTTTTGCCACCGAATATTTTACCTCCGATGCCTATTCGCCAACCCGGGGGATTTCTTATGCGGCAAAGAGCTCGACCGCTACGGTGATCATTGAGGGTCTTTCGGTCGGAATGCGTTCTACTTTCCTTCCGGTGGTTATTGTAGCGGTGGCGATTATTCTAACTTTTTATCTGGCGGGCGGTTTTTCTCAGCAAAACCTTGGTCTCTATGCCATTGGTCTTTCCGCGGTTGGGATGCTTTCCACACTTGGAATTACCTTAGCCAGTGATGCCTATGGTCCGGTTGCGGATAATGCTGGTGGCAATGCCCAGATGGCAAAGTTAGAGCCCCACGTTCGGGAGAGGACCGACGCCCTTGATGCCTTGGGGAATACAACCGCAGCAACGGGTAAAGGGTTTGCCATCGGTTCAGCCGCATTAACCGCATTGGTTTTAATCGCTGCTTATCGGGATGATGTGTGGATTATGAGCGGGAAAACGAGGGTTGTTAACTTAAATCTCTTAGATGCCCGAATCTTCGCCGGTCTTTTCATTGGAGCGATGCTGCCTTTTCTTTTCAGTTCCTTCATTATGCGAGCGATCGGTCGGACCGCGGGGCGGATTGTGGAAGAGGTGCGGAGGCAATTTCGGGAGATAAAAGGACTCTTGACGGGTGAGCCAGAAGCTAAACCGGATTACGGAAGAGCGGTTCAAATCTGTACTGCTTCCGCCCAAAAGGAGATGATACTCCCCTCCCTTTTAGCGATTATCACCCCAATTCTTGTTGGATTTTTTCTCAGTGTCGAGGGAGTAGTTGGACTCCTTTCCGGCGCTTTGATTTCGGGTTTTGCCTGTGCGGTGATGATGGCTAATTCCGGAGCCGCCTGGGATAATGCCAAAAAGTATATTGAGAAAGGGAATTTGGGTGGTAAGGGTTCGGACGTTCATAAAGCAAGTGTTGTTGGTGATACGGTTGGCGACCCATTAAAAGATGCAGCTGGTCCTTCCTTAAATATTCTAATTAAGTTAATGTCAATGGTCTCGATCGTCTTTCTGGGCTTTGTTCTCCGCTATGCGTTATTAAAATGACCTTCTCGCTGGGCTATGCGGGATGTTCTTCCGAAAGGATCAGCGAGGCTTACTTATTAGATTCGTCCCTTCTCTTTCCTTCCCCAATACTGAGCCCTTTACTAAACCCATTTTAAGTCCTTTTTCCCAGTTCTTGACTTCTTAGCCACTCTCTTCTTCGGCGGAGAGAGATTCGGTTTTCTACTGGAAGATGAAAAGGATTTCTTCCGGGAGAGAAACCACTTCCGAGAACATCATGAGATTCTCTTGACATTCTTGATGTAATCTTTAATATTAGTTATGCGTCGGCTTGGGGAATTGGTTGAAATCCTCCGGAAGAAATCCTATCCAGAAAAATTAAAGGCGATTGAAGAATTAAAAGGTGGTCAGTCATCAGAATTTGCCTCCGCCTTAATCACCGCCCTTTATGATGCGGATACCCGAATAAGAAAGGCAGCAAGCGATGCCTTAATATCCTTAGGCGGAATAGCAATTAATCCCCTTCTCTCGGGTTTGAAGACCACGGACCGAAATATCCGAAGAAATATTCTCTTAATCCTCAGTAAAATTGCCGAAAATAATCCATCCCTTGAGTTTAAGATTGAAGAGATTTTAATCAATTGTCTGAAAGACCCAGACCCGGTGGTCAAAGCACAAGCAGGAGAGACTTTAGGCAAGATGAAAAGTAAAAGGGCAATCCCTCATCTCCTTCCGCTTTTAACCGACATCAACTTCTGGGTTCGCTCTTTGGCGACTTTGGTCTTGGGAGAATTGGGAATAACTGCTGATGAAGCGACGAAATATAAATTGATTGCTGCTATTACGGAACGATTGAATGACCCAAACCACTGGGTGAGGCGAAGTGCCTGCGAAAGCCTCGGAAAGTTAAGAGCCAAAGGAGCGGTAGAAAAATTGAGCGAACTTACCCTCAATGACCCATCGGATATTGTGCAGGATGCCGCAATTGAAGCCTTAAGGACAATTGGTGAGATTTACTTTCCTCCCTACGAAAAAGCCATCCTGAGTCCCAATATTAGAGAAAGAATGAAAGCGATAGCCACTCTGGTAAAAGAAGGGGAGGCAGCAAGTTCTTCTCTTATCCCTCTCTTAGCCACCGAGAATGAGGAACTGAAAGTTACCATCGTCTCGGTCTTAGGCGAGATTGGCGACAAAAAGGCAACCGAACACCTTCTTAGATTGACAAGCACAGGGAAGGGGAACCTTCGGTTGCAAGCCCTGAATGCCCTGGCGAAAGTGAAGGAAGAGAGGGTAGTGAAGAATCTGGTTTCTTTCCTTTCCCATCCGGACTCTTCTCTTTCTGATGGTGCGAAGGTTAGTTTAGAAAAGATGGGGGAATATGTGATACCTTTCTTGGCCGCAGAGTTAACAAACCCCGACCCCCAAGTGCGAATGAAGATCTGCGAAATCTTAGGTAATGTGGGGAACGAGGCGATAAGCCATCTATTGATTAAAAGTCTCTCGGATGAAAATGCCTGGGTCCGGGCGGCGGCGTGTGAAGCCTTAGGGAAAATCGGAGGGAAAGGAGTTATTCCTTATATCATCATTGCCCTTAAAGACCATTCTCCCTTGGTGCGGGCAAAGGGATGTGAGGTGTTAGGTCGGTTTCGCACTCCCTTCGGGATTAGTGAACTTACTGCCCGATTGAAAGATGAAGATACCATAGTAAAGGTTTCAGCCTTAAAGGCGATAGCGGAGATAAGAGGAGAAGGGGCAAAACCATTAATAACTGAAGCCCTGGGTGATGCCGATGTCGAGGTGCGCGTTGCCGCCGTTCATCTGCTTGGCGAACTCGGGGCAATTGAAACCCTACCCCTCTTAGAAAAAATCAGCCGCCCCTGGCCATTTAGTCGCGAGGAAGATGAGGTGAAAGAAGTTTGTCGACAGGTGATAAAAAAGTTTAAAGAGGTTCTCGCGCGCGGAAGGATTAAATAATTATTCTAAGAGGGCTTCAACAAATTCTTCCGGAGAGAAAGGGGCTAAATCTTCAATCCCTTCTCCAAAACCGATAAATCTTACCGGCAGGGATAATTCGGAAGCACAGGCTAAAACAATTCCGCCTTTTGCCGTGCCATCTAATTTTGTGATCACTATTCCAGTAAGTCCCAACTCTTCGGAAAAGACCTTGGCTTGCGCAATCCCATTCTGACCAACAGTGGCATCCAGAACTAAAAGGGTTTCGTCCGGTCCGCCTTCTTTTACTTTGGTTATAACCCTTTTTATTTTCTTTACCTCCGCCATTAGATCCTTCCTCGTGTGAAGGCGACCGGCTGTGTCAACGAGAACGAGATCAATCCCCTTGCTTTTTGCCTTACTTATTGTATCAAAGGCGATTGCGGCTGCATCCTGACCTTTCTCGGAAGGAACAATCTCTACTCCCGCCTTCTTCGCCCAGATTATCAATTGCTGCGCGGCGGCATCACGGTAGGTATCACTGGCCGCAATTATCACTTTCTTTCCTTCATTCTTAAACCGGTAAGCTAATTTCCCAACGGTTGTCGTCTTACCAGAACCATTTACTCCAACGACCATAATCACATAAGGGAAGGAAGGATTTCTTATTTCTCTTCCCTTTTCCGCGAGGATTTTCAAAATCTCCCTTTTCAGAATCTCCTTCCGGTTGCCGGGCTCTTTTTTAATCCTTGCTAACAGGTCGGAAGTAACCTTCACTCCGCAATCAGCCGAGAGGAGAATCTCTTCCCAGCGAGAGATATCCTCTTCCTTAAAGAGATTTTGGAAGATTTCTTTAGTCCGCTTCAAGCCCGCTTTTAACTTTGTTAGAAACATTATCTTATATTACAGGAATTTTCCCCAAAAGGCAAGATTAACCGAGAAAGGGCAAAACCAAAAAAGAATTGACTTAATCAGAGATTTCATTATAATAAATTCCTTGACATTTTTAATATTTACTATAAGATTAAAAAATTAAATAGATATGGCAAGAATTTTGGGTGTTGACTTAGAAGATAATAAGAAAGTCCTTTATGCTCTACCGAAGATTTACGGTATTGGACTTTCTAATGCCCGGCGGATTCTTCTAACGGTTAATGTCCCTTTTGATAAGAAGGTGAAGGAACTTTCGGATGATGAGTTGACAAGAATCAGAAAGGAAATTGAAGCCAATTATAAGGTTGAAGGCGCCTTGCGGGCGGAGATTAGTGGAAATATAAAGAGGCTCATAGAAATCGGCTCCTATCGGGGATTGAGGCATCAGAGGGGATTGCCCGTTAGGGGGCAGAGGACCCGAACAAATGCCCGGACCCGGAAGGGGCCGAGAAAAACGAGCGGAGTGATTAAGGTAAAGGGAGGGAAAGTTGGCAAGAGTTAAAACAAAGAAGAAGGCACCGGCCTTAGCGGTTGCCCATATCCTTTGCACCTTCAATAACACCATTGTTACGATTACAACGCCTAACGGTGAATGTCTTTGCTGGTCTTCTTCGGGAAGGGTCGGCTTTAAGGGAACAAAGAAAGGCACCCCCTTCGCCGCCCAACAGGCTGGTGAACAGGCTGGAAGGGATGCTTATGCTATGGGAGTAAGAAAGGTAGAAGTTTTAATTAAAGGACCGGGTAGGGGGAGAGAAGCAGCGATCCGAGCCTTACAGAATGCCGGGTTGTCCATTGTTTCCATTCAAGATGTTACCCCCATTCCCCATAATGGTTGCCGACCACCAAGGAGAAGACGGGTGTAATTATGGCGAGGGATACAGGTCCGCGTTGTAAGAAATGCATCTTAATTGGAGAGAGACTTTTCCTAAAAGGAGAAAGATGCCTCTCCGACCGCTGTCCGCTTCATAAGTATCCAACTCAGGAAGAGAAGAGAAAGGTCTCGGTTTATTCGGTTCAGTTGCGGGAGAAACAGAAGGCGAAATGGATTTATGGTATTTTGGAGCGACAATTTCGTAATTACTTTTCGCAAGCCGCGGCACGCGATAATCCGGGAGAAGCTCTGCTTTCTCTCTTGGAGCGCCGCTTGGATAATGTTGTCTATCGGCTGGGATTTGCCCTTTCCCGTCCCCAAGCACGGCAAATGGTTCGCCACGGTGGCTTTCGGGTTAATGACCGGAAGGTTGATATTCCCTCTTATCTCGTGAAAGTGGGCGATTTAATCTCACCTTCGGAAAAGATAAAAGAGAAGGTCCGTTCCCAATTAGCCGGGCGAGAAATAATTCCAGACTGGTTAAGTTTAGACCGAGAGAATCTTACCGCGAAGATTCTGAGACTTCCAACCGAGGAAGATATTAAAGATGTAAAAATTAATCCCAAACTGATTGTTGAGTTTTATTCTAAGTAGGGAGATTATGAAACTAAAACCATTCATTTTGCCGGAAAAGGTAGAAGTGGAAGAGAAAAAAGGGAATTGGTTTGCAAGGTTTTCCATCTCTCCCTTAGAAAAGGGGTGGGGACATACCATTGGGAACAGTCTGCGTCGTGCCCTTCTCTCTTCGGTTCAGGGAGCCGCTATCACCCAGGTGCGGATTTCTGATGTCTCCCATGAATTCTCAACCATTCCGGATGTCGTGGAGGATGTGCCCCAGATCATCTTAAATATCAAGAAGATTAAACTCACCCTTCTATCCGAAACACCAAGGTTTTGTTATCTCTACGCTCGAGGGAAAGGAACATTTAGAGCCAAGGATATGACAATTCCTCCCGAGATAATTATCGTTACCCCCGACCAGGAAATCCTGACGATTACTGATGAAAAAGGGAGGGTTGACATCGAGATGAAGGTGGAGAATGGTCGGGGTTATGTGCCCAGCGAACGTTTGAAAAAGAAAGAGACCTCGGTTCCCTTAGGAACAATCTTTCTGGATGCTTTCTTCTCCCCAGTAAAGCGGGTTGCCTTTAATGTGGAAAATACGCGCGTTTTAGACCGGGCAGATTTTGAGAAACTAATCTTGGAAATTGAGACCGACGGTAGTGTGCTGCCCGAAGAGGCACTAATTCAAGCGGCCACAATAATCCGGAATCATATGGAGGCATTAGTCCCCCAAGAGAAAGTTCCGGAGTTTGAAACGGTTGAAAGATATGATAAAGAAAGGGAAAGATTGAAGGAACTCCTTTCCAAAGATATTCAGGAATTGGAACTTTCCTCCCGAGCAATTAATGCCTTCAAAAAAGGAAGGTATAAAAGCACCCACGAAAAAGTGAATGTGAGCACAATCGGTGATTTAGTGCAACTTACCGAGAATCAGATTCTTGATATCGAAAACATCGGTGAGCGAACCTTAGAGGAGTTAAAAAAGGCTCTTGAGGGTTGGGGCCTCTCCTTAGGGATGAAGGTTGACCATTTAGTGAGTAAGGAAGAAGAGAAGGAAACCGATGCGCCACGGTAGAAAAGGGAAAAAATTAGGCAGAAAGAAAGAACATCGGGTTGCTATGTTAAAGAACCTCCTCACTTCTCTCCTTATTCACGAGCGAATCAAAACCACCTTGCCGAAGGCAAAAGTGACCAAGAGTCTGGCAGAGAGATTGATTGCTCGGGCTCAGGAGGATTCTCTCTCCCAACGGCGGTACGCCCAAAGAATCCTGGGGGATAAGAAGTTGGTGAAAAGGCTCTTTACCGAAATCGCTCCCCGGTTTAAGGAAAGAGTTGGTGGATATTGCCGAATCGTCCGGGCTGGATTCCGACCAGGAGATAATGCGGAGATGGCGATTCTGGAATTAGTAGAAAAGGGAGAAAGAAAATAAGGATTTGGTCTCTTACCGTTGATGCTTCGTAATATCTTGAAATCTAAGATTCACGGAATTAAAGTCACGGGAAAGGGGCTCCATTATGAAGGGAGCCTAACAATTGATGAGGAGATTCTTAAAAAGGCAGATATGTTGGAAGGGGAAGCGGTTCAGGTGGTAAATGTCACAAATGGGAAACGTTTTGAGACTTATCTGATGCGCGGGAAAAAGGGCTCGGGAGAATGTATTCTCAACGGCGGCACCGCCCGATTAGGAGAAGTTGGGGATGAACTAATTGTTCTCTCCTTCGCCTGGATGGATACAGCCCAAGCCCGAAGTTTTATCCCGAAGAAGGTCTTCCTTGACGAAAATAATAAGATTATAAAAATAAATAATACTCAGGGGGAAAAAGCGGAATCCGAGAGATGACCGCAATCGTCTTAGCAGCAGGCAAAAGCTCGCGGATAAATCTCACTCTTTCCGAGACGGAAAAAGCGAAAATCCTTTCCTGGTTGAGAACAATTCTCCAAGAAGAACTTCCCCCAACATTAAATAATTCTATCCCTAAGGTTATTCTCCCGCTTTCCAACGAACCTTTAATTCTCCACATCCTCTCCCAGATAAGAGAAGGTGGGGCAAAGAGGATTATTGTCGTAATTAATCCGAACTTTGATTTCATCCGAAAGGTGATTGAAAGAAGAAGAGGATTTCCTATAGAATTCGTCTATCAGAAGGAACCGAAAGGAACCGCTGATGCGGTAAAATGTTGTGCACCTCTTTTGGGAGACGAGGATGTTTTGGTGGTTTGTGGTGACACTCCCCTTTTGAAATCAAGAACCTTTTCTCATCTTTATTCGGAGTTTCAGAAGGGGCACTTCTCTCTCGTAATGCTTTCCGCCATCCTCCCTTCCCCCTCCGGTTACGGGAGGGTTCTCCGCGACGGTGAAGAGATTAGAATTGTTGAGGAAAGGGATGCGGATGAGGAAGTAAAAAGGATAAAAGAGGTTAATGCCGGAGTTTATCTCTTCCACTGGCCCGAAGTTTTCCCCCTTCTTTCGGAGATAAAACCCTTTGGTAATCCTCCCGAGGAATATCTAACCGCTCTCATCCCCTTAATTCAAAAAAAAGGTGGAAGGGTAAAAGTTGTCACCACCCCCAACCCGGATGAGGTGCTGGGTATTAATACTGAGGAGGATTACCAGCGGGTGCAGAATCTCCTGAAAGGAAGAGAGTAGTTGAAAAGGTTTCTCCTTATTGGGCTAATCCTTCTTATTTCCATCCTTCTCATTCTGGGGAGATTCCTCCTGCCCAAAAAGAAAGGTGAGAAAGTGGTGAAGAGTTTTTCCGAGATTAAGGTTGAGATTATAAACTGTTCGGGTGTTTATGAAATTGGTAAGGAGGTGATGGAGGATTTACGAAGAAGGGGGTTTAATGTTTATGATGTCCTTTTTGATCCGGACACGTTAGCCAAGACGGTCGTGGTGGAGAGGAGCGATGAGCAGATGACCAATGCTTTAATTCTGGCAAAAAGCATTGCGAAACGAAAAAAGGTAGGAATTCTTCCCCGGGAAGAGGTGCTGTTTCCGGAGTTGAGAAAAGAGATTGATAATAACCTATTGATTGATGTCTCCCTCATTCTGGGTAAGGACTTCCCGACCTTTTTCCCCAATATCCCTTCTGGTCAGGAAATGGGTGATTGATGCGCTCGCCGGAAAAGATTGTTGACCGGATTCTTACCTTGCTGGCGGAAAAAAAGGGGGAGGATATTTTAGCCCTAAATTTAAAAAAACTCTCGCCCATCACTGACTATTTCATTATCGCGACCGCCAATTCTTCGGTTCACGCCCGTTCTCTCGCTGATTATCTCCTTGAGACCTTAAAAAAAGAAGGCGAGTTGCCTCATCACATTGAAGGCTACGGACCCGCCCAGTGGATTCTCTTGGATTACATCGATTGTGTTGTTCACATCTTCTTAAAAGAGGTGAGGGAATTTTACGGGTTAGAACGGCTCTGGGGTGATGCCCCCCATTATAAAAAAGGGACCGATGATTAAAGAAAAACTCTCTTCGGCCATTGCCCGAATTATCGGCGAGATTCCAGCAGGGCATGAGATCGAAAGAATAAAAGAAACAAGATGGGGAGACTTCTCTTCCAACATCGGCTTCCTCCTCAAAAAAAGGGGAGAAGAAGGTTTAATGGAAAAACTTCTAACCGAACTATCCGGGGATAAGGATTTTCGGGAGGTGAAATTAATTCGGGGATATTTAAATTTTACCTTCGCTTTCCCTTACCTTTGGGAAGGATTAAAAAAGGCAAAGGAGGAAGATTTTGGAAAGGCTCTCTGGGGAAGAGGAGAAAAGGTTCTCTTAGAGTTTGTTTCGGCAAATCCAACCGGTCCGCTCTCAGTGGTTCAAGCCCGAGCCGGAGCGTTAGGTCAAGCCCTCGCTAATCTTCTTAAATATTCGGGCTTTGTGGTTGAGACCGAGTACTATATAAACGATTGCGGAACCCAGGTCGATTTACTTTTCCAATCCTTAGAGGCAAGAATTAGAGAACTAAAAGGAGAAAAGGTTTCTCTCCCACCGGGTGGTTATCCCGGAGAATACGTGAAGGAGATTGCCCGGGAGATTCTTGACCAAGGAATTGAAGAGAGAAGGCGCTACTTAATCGAAAGGATTGTGGCGATGCAGAAGGAATCACTCCGTGCCTTTAAGATTCATTTTGATTCCTTCAAACGGGAGAGTGAAATCCTACCGAAAGTGGAGAGGGTTTTAAGAGAACTTAAAGAAAAAAGATTGACCTACGAAAAGGATGGCGCCCTATTCTTTCTTGCCTCTCGGTTTGGCGACAGTGAAGACCGGGTTTTGATAACAAGGGATGGCCGGCTAACTTATTTTGCCACTGACCTGGCATATCATTTGGATAAGTTTGAAAGGGGTTTTTCTCTTTTAATCAATATTTGGGGTCCAGACCATCACGGTTATATTCCCCGGATGAAGGCGGGGATAAAAGCCTTGGGTTACAATCCAGACCGCCTGATAATAATCATTGCCCAACAGGTCTCATTACTGCGGGAGAAAAGTGCGGTTAAGATGTCAAAGCGGAAAGGAGAGATTATTACCCTGGATGAGGTTCGGGAGGAGATTGGCACCGATACCCTGAAATTCTATCTTCTGATGCGTAAGCCTTCCTGTGGGATTCAATTCGACTTAGCCCTGGCAAAGGAGGAGACAAAAGATAATCCGGTCTATTATGTCCAATATGCCCACGCCCGCCTTTCAAGCATTTTGCAATTTGCCGAAAAACAGGGTTATCGGGAAGAATCTTTCCTCTCTGACCCACCCCTCTCCCTCTTAGGAGAACCAGAGCGGGAAGTGATGGTCGGGGTTTTATATTTTCCCGATGTCGTCAAGATGTCGGCGAAGAGTTTTGAACCTCATATTCTCCTTTACTATCTTCTCGAACTGGCAGAGGCTTTTCATAACTACTACGAAAAAGAGAGGATAGTGAGCGAAGATAAAGAATTAACCAGAGCACGCCTTTACCTCTCTCTGGTCTTAAAGAAGACCTTAAAGAAGGGGCTTGCTCTCTTAGGGATTGAAGCAAAAGAAAAGATGTGATGAAAAAAGGGAGGGAACTTGAATCTCTTCACTTTATTAAGAAAGGACCGAATAAAACTCTCTCTGGAAAGTAAAAAGAAAGAGGACGTCTTGCGTGAACTTCTCGCCCTGATTAAGCAAGGAGAGGAAGCGAATTCAATCCTCCAAACCCTTCTGAAAAGAGAGGAGTTAGGTTCAACCGGAATCGGGAAGGGGATTGCAATCCCCCATTGTCGTTCCCTTTTGGTTGATAAGTTAGAACTTGCCTGCGGCTATTCCGAGAAAGGAGTTGACTTTGACGCCCCGGATAAAAAGCCGGTTCACCTTTTTTTCCTCATAATCGCCCCGCCCCAAGATATTGGCAACCAATATATGCTCACCTTAGGAAGGGTGGCGATGGTTTGTCAGGAATTGACAAAAAAGAGGAGACTGGTAATTCCTAAGACCCCCGAAGAATTTATCCGGATGATTAAAGAGGTTGAGGAGAAATCAAAATGAACCCAACCTTAGAACTCTTGCGGGCTCTGGAAGAATTTGATATGATAATAAGAGACCTCCAGCGTCCTGATTATAAAAAATTGGGGTTTGCGATGGGAAAGAACGTCGTCTTATTCCTCAAATCAGTAGAGGAGGAACGGGAGAAGATTCGGAAAAAGATTGATAAGAATCTTCTGGCGGAATACGACCGAATAAAGAAGCGATACGGAGAAAGGGTGGTCGTTCAGGTGGTGAAGGATTTCTGCGGCGGTTGTTATGTGAAGTTGCCTTCGGGGATTGCGGCCCGTTGTCAAAATGAAATCCTCACCTGCCCTCATTGCGGACGATTCCTCTACCGGATAAAATAAGGACGGGAGAAGGTCTAACTAATTGTATGAAAGAGCGAAGGAAAAGGGTGGGGGTTTTGGTTAAAGAGGTGATTGCGGAAATCATCCAAAAGGAAATCCAGGACCCTAATCTTGGTATCGTCACAATCACCGGCGTGGAGATGACAAAGGACTTAAAAAGGGCAAAGGTCTTCTTTTCGGTTCTGGGTGATGAGTCAACGAAAAAGAAGGCAGAAGCGATTCTCTCAAAGGCAACTTCTTTTATCCGGCGCCGGATGAGTAAAAAGGTTCGTCTCCGTTTTATTCCGGAATTGGAATTCCAATTTGATACCCTTCTCCTTGCCGAAAGACGCGTGGACGAAATCTTGAAGAGTTTACACCCAAAATTGCCCGATGACCGTTGAACGTTCAATGCCTCCAGCCGGAAATCTCTTATGAAAGGTGGAGTTCTTCTTGTCAATAAGCCCAGGGGAATCTCTTCCTATGATGTCATCCGGAAGATAAAACGAGAGGCGAGTTTCTTTAAAAAGATTGGTCATGCGGGAACCCTTGACCCAATAGCGGAAGGTCTTCTCCTTATTCTTTTTGACAACGCCACAAAACTCTTCCCCATCCTCACCTCCTACCCGAAGGTTTACCGAGCTAAGATTCGTCTCGGGGTGGTAACGGATACTGACGATTTAACCGGGGAGATCTTAGAGAGACACCCAGTGAAAGATTTTCAAAGAGAAGAGATAATTTCGGTTCTGAAGAGATACGAGGGAGAGATTGAACAAATCCCCCCCATATTCTCCGCTTTAAAAGAAGAGGGGCTCCCTCAATATCTCCGGGCAAGGAGAAAAGAAGTTGTTTCTCCCCGGGCACGAAAGGTAAAGGTCTTTTGGATTAACCTCCTCTCCTGGGAGAAGGAGTCCTTAGAGATAAGAACGGAGGTGGGTAAAGGAACCTATATCCGCGCCTTAGCCCGAGATATCGGAAAAGCCTTAGGTTGTGGGGGAAGTGTGGAGGAATTGAAGAGGGAGAGGATAGGGAAATTTCGAGTGGAAGAGGCTCTCCCCTTTTCTCTCCTTTCCGAGAAAGTGATAAAAGAGAATTGTCTCTCGATTGAATCCGCACTCTATCCTTTTCCCGAGGTGACCTTAGAAAAGGAGGAGATAAAGAGCCTCTTATTGGGAAGAAAGATACCGATAAGACCGAATCTCGAATGGCAAATACCCAATGGTAAGCATTCCTCCACTTTCATTCCTCATCCCGAATTTTTGAAGGTCTTCTCCCGGGACCGCGAAACCTTGCTTTTGGTTAAGCGGCTTTCCTCCCCTTCCCCTTTGATCAAACTGGTAAGGGTTCTATATGCGAGTTCAGAGGGCGGTAAGTAAAGAAATAAAAGGGGGAAGTATTGCGATTGGGACATTTGATGGGGTTCATCTCGGTCATCGGGAGGTCCTCGCAAAGGTAAAAGAGAAAGGGGAGATAAGAGGGATTACAACCGGTATTGTTACCTTTGACCCCCCACCCATAAGTTTCTTCCACAAAGAATTCCCCTTTCTCTTAACACCAACTCAGGAGAAGTTAACTCTCCTGAAAGAGACGGGGATTGACTTTTGTTGGATTATTGAGTTTTCGGAAAAAATCGCCAACCTCTCGCCCTTAGAATTCTTAGATAAATTGCAGAGAGAACTCTCTCCCCAGGTTTTGGTGGTTGGGTATGACTTCCGCTTCGGGAAAGAGAGTGAGGGAGATATTTCTTTCTTAAAAAGGGTGAAAGATAAATATCCCTGGGAACTTGTGATTGTCCCCCCGATTAAAAAATCAGGAATTTTAGTGAAAAGCACAACGATTCGGGAGAAACTCCTTTTGGGAAATATTCCCTTAGCCAACCTTCTCTTAGGGAGGAGATACGCCATTTTCGGAGAGGTGGTTAAAGGGATGGGACGAGGAAGGGAGATTGGTTTCCCCACGATAAATTTGACTTTGAAAGAGAAAAACAAACTCTTGCCCATTGATGGGGTTTATGCGGTCTACTTCTATCCTGACTCCTCAAAGCCTCTTTTCTATAAAGGAGTGGCAAATATTGGGAAAAGACCGACATTTGGGGAGAAGGAGAGGCAGATTGAGGTTCATCTCATTGGAATAAAGGAGGTAGATTTCCCTCTGAAAGAAGTAAAGGTTGATTTCCTCCAAAGGATTCGTCCGGAAAAGAGGTTTCCCAATTTAGAGGAGATGCGCGCCCAGATCCGGGAAGATATTGAAAAGGCAGAGAAAATCTTTTAAGCCTTCTTCAATTCTTTTATTAGAGAGAGAATTTCCTCCTCGGTATTATAAAAATGGGGGGAGCAACGGATGTAGTCTTCGCGCAGGGAGACGACAAATCCTCTTTCGGTTAAGAAGGAAAACAATTTTTCTCCGGAAAGTCCCTTTTTGCGAAAGGCAACAATTCCACTTCCTGGACCCCGGGGAAGAATTTTTGCGTCTATTTCCTTTAGATGGGAGACGAGTTTATCGGTCAGAGAAAGAAGATATTGCCCGATGTTTTCTATCCCCAATTCACTTAACATTTTGATATTTTCCCGCAAGCCGACAATCCCCAAATAATTTTTTGTTCCCTCCTCATAACGACTGGCACTATTTTTTAGTTTCTTTCTCTGGAGGACCCGGTTAAAATTTTTCCAGGCGCAACTGAGCCAACCCAGATGATGCGGTTTCAATTTTGGCAGGGTTTCTTTTCGGATATAAAGGATACCAATCCCCTGGGGTGGGAAAAGCCATTTTCCGGCACCCGAGGTTAAAAAGTCAATTTCCAAATCTTTCAGATTTAAGGGCAATGCCCCCAGACCCTGGATGGCATCAATTAAAAGATAAATTCCCCTTTCCCGACAGAAACGAGACAATGCCTTGAGGTCAAGGGGATAACCGGAAAGGAAATGGACCCAATCAAGGGAGATAAGTTTTGTTTTGCGGTTTACTTTCTTTGCTATCTGTCCTAAGAGGTCGCCATCCAATACCCGAACGAACCGCTTCTCAACCTCCGGGAAAGAATATAAGAAGGGATATAAGTTCGCGGGGAAACTATCAATTGCCAGAATTAAATTATCGGTTGGCTTTAAGTCTAAGAGAGCAAGAACCGTAATAATCCCTTCGCTCGTATTCCGTAAGAAGCAGATTTCCTCGGGTTGGCAGGAGAGAAATTGAGCCACGGCGCTCCTCGTTTCTTCCGAGACCTTCTCGCAATCCTCCCAGGGAATATTCCCTTCTTCCACATAACGATTTAAGAAACTTTCAATTGCCTTTTTTGTCCGAATGGGCATGGGTGCTGAGCCAGCCGCATTGAGGTAAATCTTCTCTTGCAAAACCGGAAATTCTTTTCGGTAACGGAGCATCATTTTATCCATCTTTATTTTCTTTTTCTATTTTATATTTGATTTCTGAAGGGTCAAGTTTTGAAAGAAATTCTGATGTGGCTCTCCGAGAAAACAACAATTATATCAGAGGCTGATGGTGCGAAAAATCTTTTGAGTTCCTCTTCTTCACCTGAGGCTATAGTCTCCTTCCAACTTTGAGACCTTCAACCTGCCCAACGCCATTTATTATTACTCGCTATTGATAAAGGCAAATTTTCTCTTAAAATTTTTTTATATGGAGGGTAATATGAAAGGACTTTTTTCTTTTTTATTGCTTCCTGCCCTGATTTTAACTCTCTGGGCAGGAGAAGGGGCGGTAGTTTTTCCGGCGAAGGATGTCACCGCCACATCCAAAACGGATAATCCGACTACTGCGACTGATGCCATCACTATCCCGCGGATGCTCTCCTATCAGGGGAAATTGACTGATGACCAGGGGAATCCAGTTCCCAACGGCGACTACCAACTCACCTTCCGACTTT
>Ga0078972_1001691_pt1 | contig 80144 bp, 88 predicted proteins | sample YelNatPaOPGAMG01_FD_67568 | JGI IMG/M metagenome (GOLD analysis project Ga0078972, IMG submission 67568) | Hot spring thermophilic microbial communities from Obsidian Pool, Yellowstone National Park, USA - OP-RAMG-01 (SPADES assembly) (version 2) | ecosystem: Environmental > Aquatic > Thermal...
TAATCCCGTTCGCTCCCCTGGCTTTCGCGCCTCAGCGTCAGGTACGGCCCAAGAAGCCGCCTTCGCCACCGGTGTTCCGACTGATATCTACGCATTTCACCGCTACACCAGCCATTCCACTCCTCTCTACCGCCCTCAAGACTGACAGTATCGGAAGCACTGCTCCGGTTGAGCCCGAGCCTTTCACTCCCGACTTATCAGCCCGCCTACGCGCGCTTTACGCCCAGTAACTTCGGACAACGCTCGCCCCCTACGTATTACCGCGGCTGCTGGCACGTAGTTAGCCGGGGCTTATTCCTAGGGTACCGTCACTCCCTTCTTCCCCTAGAAAAGGAGTTTACATCCCGAAGGACTTCTCCTCCACGCGGCGTCGCTGCGTCAGGCTTCCGCCCATTGCGCAAGATTCCTAATTGCTGCCCCCCGTAGGAGTCTGGGCCGTGTCTCAGTCCCAGTCCGGCTGGCCGTCCTCTCAGACCAGCTACCCGTCGTCGCCTTGGTAGGCCGTTACCCCACCAACTAGCTGATAGGCCGCAAGCCCCTCCCAAAGCCGATTGCTCGATTTAATCCCTAATGGATGCCCACTAAGGACCACATCCGGTATTAGCACCCCTTTCGAGATGTTGTCCCGGTCTTTGGGGCAGGTTGCTTACGTGTTACGCGACCGTTCGCCGCTAGGTGCCATCGCTGACACCCCGCTCGACTTGCATTTCTTAGGCACGCCGCAAGCGTTCGTCCTGAGCCAGGATCAAACTCTCCATACAATATCTCCATAGAGGTTCAACCCCTATGACTATCGTATCATCCTCCCGCGCTATATCTCATAACACGGAAGACCTATACTCCCGGCTCCGAAGTATCCTCACTCCGCAAAGTCTCCAAACCCTGATACCCGATTCTCAAGGAACATCACCCTAGCACATTACCCCTGCGCTAGTGCGCTGGGACACTCTGCCCAAACGCGACACCTATACTATCACATCAAAACCGAAACTGTCAAGCGTATTGCCATACCCAACGCAAAGTAGTCCCACAAAAAGGGGTGGTGCAGGTATCCGAGGACGTACCAGAAACCCGCACTCAGCACAGCATGGCGCCTCCCGGGAACTGGCACAATAACAATGAATGGAAGGCACGTCTCCTCATGCGTCGAGGGGCGGACACGGAAGCGATCTCGTAGGGGGAGAGCAGCCGAATGTCCCCGCATTCATCTCGACCGGTTGTGAGGAGAAGACGATGTACCGATCCATTCACGAAACCGCAGCGCCGAACCAGGCATTGCCCCACTCAGAGGAGCGCTGGGCACGTTGGAGCGTGGCAATCACCATTGCTTGTGTCCTCGCAGCCCTCGTAATCATTGCCGGGGCAAGCCCATGGGCCGCCATTGCCGTTCAGGCGATTACTCGCTCGGCGGGGAAGTAGGTTGCCTCCTTCGCACTGCGGCACCCGCGGAGCTCGAGGCTCACGGCACACCTTCCCGCCCGGTGAGCCTCCGCTCCCAAGCATCCTGAGCCATGGGAAGCGCCACACAACATAACGCCTCGGCCAATCCTGGGGATCCGGGCTGGCCGAGGCGCTATGGCCTTCTACGCTACCCGCCGGCTAGGCTGTGGCGCCGCAGCACTTTCGCACCATGACCTTCTTGCCATTGGGCGCTAAGGTCATTACCACTTCCACTTTCTTGCCGCAGTACCGGCATAGCTGCACAGCGGCCTTAGTGTCCTGCCGTGCTGCTACGTTCGTCTTGGACTTCTTGCCTTCTCCTGCCACTTCTCTTTCCTCACAGAGCGTTCACCGGCCCGGCACCCATGCCGAAAGCCGCGGTATTATACCACAGCAACGTTGCACAACTCATAGGCGGCCCTAAGCGCTTCCACAGGATCGCCCTTGGGAACGAACTCATGGCCAACGAAGCCCGTGTACCCACTCTCGGCGATGGCCCGCATGATCGCCGGATAATAGAGCTCTTGGCTATCGTCCATGTCATGACGCCCCGGATTGCCGGCGGTGTGGTAATGGCCGAAGTAGCTTCCGTAATCCCGGATGGTCCGAATGATGTCCCCTTCCATAATCTGCATGTGATAGATATCGTACAGTAACTTCACCCTTGGCGAATCCACCATCTTGCAGACCTTTACACCCCATGCCGTGTGATCGCACTGATAGTCCTTATGATCTACTTTGCTATTCAGCAATTCCATCACAAGGTTCACGCCGGCATCCTCTGCTGCTTTGGCTACCCTCCGCAGCCCCTCAGCCGTGATCTCGGCTCCTGCCTCATCATCTAGCCCCATCCTGTTGCCACTGAAGCAAATGAGATTGGGGATGGACCATTGGACGGCCAATTCCAAGTTCTTCAGGATCTCTTGTTCGATGCGGTCGTGGTTCTCGCGCCGATTGAGGCCGTCGGTGAGCGAGCGATGCGCCCCTACCGATGCGATGGCCAGGCCGTGGTCCTTTACCAAAGGCCAGTACTGTTGATCCACCAATTCCACAGCCTCATATCCAATGTCTGCTGCGGCACGCACGAACTTCTCGGGTGTAAAGTCGCCCCGCACAAAGCACCACCATGAAGCGGATTGTCGGATGCGGTTCATCGGTATTCTCCTACAAAGATGGTCCCGCCGGCCGATACGGCGTAGGGCTCAATGGAGTTTGCGCATGATGGCGGTAAGCAGTTCCACATCGTCGGAGAGCAGCAGTACCAGTTCCTTGGCGGCGCGCTCTAAGAACATCTCCGCGTCGGGATGGCACGCGGAAGCTTTCCGCAGGCATGCAGCGATCAGCTCGTCCGGTGACATTTCGGCCGGCATCAACGCCAAGGTACGCAGAAAGTCCAGCCGCTGGGTAAGGTGCCTCGTCTCGCCGGGTGTGCAAAGGACCACCCGGGCATGGAGACGGGGCGGGCGATCCGGCAGATAGTGCTTTACCTCTCCCTTATCTACGTGAGCTACGATGCGGCACTTGAAGTCCGTGGCCAATAGGGCGAAGATTTGGGGCTGCTGCTTCCTCAGCTCCGCCTCATCGGCCGCTCCGTACGCCGCCGGCCTGCGATTGGGGTCCAGGCTGGTAGTAACACTCTCGCAAACCAGGCCATAGGTTCCGTCTGGGGGAGGTGCTCCGAACGGATCCTCGTCCTCTGATACTTGACCAGATGGACCGCAAACGCGCACGAAGGCCCCGAAGGGAGGAGGTTCATTCACCTGGGGAGACCTGGCGGTGAACTGCGTAGTGGAGGCCTCAATGATCTCGCCCGCCACTTCTCCTTGGAACGATGTCGCCATACACACGCTCCACGCAACAACGTCAGAACATAGTACCTGCTAGGCAATCAAACCGCAACCCTAAGTGATGGCACGCAGACGTGCCCACCTCACTGCAGAACGATGTGCCGGAACGCAGCCCGCCATCCGAAAGGTAGAATGAAAAGACGAGATTGCCCGCCGCCGGGCATTCCGGTGCCGATGTCAGGTCCCGCGGACCTCCCAGCCGCTCTTGCCGAAGAAACCTGCAGTCGAAAGTACCACACCAACATCAGGCAAGCCGCGCGGTGGAGCTCGGTGGCCGGGCGGAGGGGTGGTGACTGCCGCCGGAGCGAATGCCCCCATCGCCGCCGTTCTGATGGGAATGGAGATCTTTGGCGGCCACCTTGGCACGGCATTTATGGCAGCGGCGGTTCCAGCCTTCATCATGATCGGCAATCACAGCGTTTATCCAAGCCAGCGCATCCGCGTGCTGAAATCCGCCCGAGTGCCCGTGCCCCTCGGCGCTGCCCTGGAGGACCTGCATCGTGATCCCCTGCCGCCACCCTGGAAAAAGAGACACTCCCGTTGACCCACCCTGGGATGCTCCCGAATTCTCGCGGATGCACTCTGGTACGCGTTGATTTTGCGGCCAACTGCGCGCGCCATGCGCGTGCGGATCCTGGCTGCACCCATGAGACGCGGTGGACCTGCGATTAGGGCGTCGGTTCCGCGGAGGTGCACTCAGAACGATGCCGCCCACCCATAGACTTCCAGGCAAGCGGCATACGTAGAAATTACGCAACATCCCGTCGGGATACGCTATCCCCGCTTGTGGCGTACGGCCTCTTCCACCTTTCCTCCATATTCCGGATCGGCAGCGCGGAAGTGACCGATGCTTCGCTCCACAATCTCATCCTTCCGAACACGCCCTAAGCTCGATGCGATATTCTCTACGAGCCGATTGCGAGCAGCGTCATCCATCACTCTGTAGAGCATCCCGGCCTGCACATAGTCGTTATCGTCCCGATGTAAAGGTCGTGGATGTGCTCCCGCACTCCCTTGCACCTCTACGCCGGTGTAGAGGGGCTCACCCGTTTCTACAGGGCCATCAAAGCTGTTCGGCTCGTAATTCTTGGCCATCCCCCCGTTCTCTCCCACACGCATGGCGCCGTCCCGCCCATAATTCGCCACCTCGGCAGCATGTGGACGGTTCACATCAAGCAATGTATGGTTGATGCCTAGGCGATACCGGTGGGCATCCCCATACGCGAAGAGGCGCCCTTGAAGCATCCTGTCTGGGGAGGGCCCGATGCCCGGCACGAAGTGTGCAGGATTGAATGCCGCCTGCTCCACCTCGGCGAAGTAATTGCTTGGGTTCCGGTTGAGGGTAAGCCGCCCTACCTCCATCAGCGGATAGTCTCGATAGGGCCACACCTTCGTAACATCGAATGGATTGAAGCGATACGCCGCTGCTTCGGCCGCCGGCATAATCTGCACTTTCAGGGTCCAAGAAGGGTATTCGCCCTCTTCGATGGCCCTCAGCAGATCCAGGTGATGAAAGTCTGGGTTCTCGCCTGCGATGCGGGCGGCGTCTTCCGATGTAAGGCACCGGATCCCCTGATCCGTCTTGAAATGGTACTTCACCCAAAAGACATCACCGCGCGCATTCACCCATTGGAACGTGTGCGAACCAAAGCCATCCATATGGCGATAGCTGGCCGGGATGCCGCGATCGCCGAAGAGCCACGTGAACATATGTGTGGCCTCCGGAGAGAGCGAGAAGAAGTCCCATACATTCTCGGGTTCCTGCACATGCGTGTACGGATCCCGCTTCTGAGAATGGATGAAATCGGGAAACTTCAGCGGATCGCGAATGAAAAAGATGGGGGTATTGTTGCCCACAAGGTCGTAGTTGCCGTCCTCCGTGTAGAACTTCACGGCAAACCCCCTGGGATCTCGCACCGTGTCGGCAGATCCCTTCTCGCCTGCCACCGTAGAGAAGCGCACAAAAACCTCGGTGCGCTTGCCCACACGCTCTAGGAAACGTGCCCGAGTGAAGGCACTTACATCCTGCGTTACCTCAAACACGCCGTGCGCGCCGGATCCCTTGGCATGTACTACTCGCTCAGGGATGCGCTCGCGGTTGAACCGCGCCAACTTCTCCAACAGGTGGTGATCCTGAAGCAGGATGGGTCCTCCGGGACCCGCAGTCTGGGAATGATGATTCGTCTGCACGGGAGCGCCTACCTCTGTAGTAAGCACTTTTCGCCTGCTCATGAAACGAACTCCTTTCGCAATGTGGTTGTTGTAGATGTTTACATTCTGGAGATACTCATTCTCCATTAGAGCCGTGAGAATCGGTCCTCCGCCACGATGAAAACTCTTAGGGCTGTGCCTCCGCGGCACGACACTCAGGACAGACGCCGTAGATATCGAAGCGATGCCCCACCAAAAGGTAGCCCTCTGCCCTGGCCACGTCCTGGGGAACGGCGTTCAGTCCCTCCACACGAGGATCTACAATCTTCCGACACCGCACGCAAATGAGATGGGCATGGGGATGCGGGTTGTGGCCATCGTACCGGCTGCTGCCATCGGCGAAACCCAACTCAAGCACTTCGCCCATCTCTTTGAGCGCTGCAATGACCTTGTAAACCGTAGCCAAGCTGGTAGTGGGGAACCGCATCCGAATCTGATGATAGATCTCCTCTGCAGAGGGATGGCCGGCGGCATCGGCCAAGATGCGTACGATGGCCATCCTCTGAGGGGTAATGCGGCCGCCCCGTGCACGCAGCTTTGCTATAAGTTCCTCATACCTGGCGTCAGGTGATTGGTTCATCGGATCGCTTCTACGAACTCCACTCTATGGAGAATGAGTTGCCATATTATAACCGCCCCTGCAGCCCAATGTCAAGCCCTCGACAGGTGCAGATCCGCATGATATAATCCGCACATACACCGGCTGGCACTCATCGCTACAACGTGACCCTTTCTGCTTTAAGGAGCACCGAACCATGGCCCAGACGCTTGGTCAGACGCAGCAAGGAGGCGGGCGCAAGTTTCGCCTCATCATCCGTGAGGGCGGCGCAGCCCGCGAAATGGGTGGTGAGGAATCCACAGTAGGCGTCAGCATCGTAGACCGCATTTTCACCGAGGCATTGGATCAGGGCGCCTCGGACATCCACTTGCAGCCGGAACGCACCGTCACCCGCATCCGCCTACGGATAGACGGGGTGATGCATCAACTAGGCAGCTTCCAAAACGAATATGCGCCCAACGTTTTGGCCCGCATTAAGCTGGCAGCCGGCATGCACATAGACGAGCGCCGCGAGCCCCAAGATGGGCGCATTGATATGGAGTACATGAACCGCCGTTTCAGCGCACGCGTGTCCGTCCTGCCCTCTCTAAACGGCGAAAAGGTGGTGATGCGCCTGCTGGATCCGGCCGGTGTACACATTGACATCAACACCCTCGGCATGCCCCCCGATGTTCTCAAGACTTGGCTCCAAGCCATCCAAACGCCCTACGGAATGATCATCGTCACAGGCCCCACGGGATCGGGCAAAACGTCTACGCTCTACGCTTCCATCAACAAGCTCGACCGAGTACAGCGCAACATCGTTACCGTGGAAGATCCCATCGAGTATGAATTCCAGGATAACATCACCCAAGTCCAGGTGACCGAAAAGATGACCTTCCCCCGGGTCATGCGCTCCTTTCTGCGCCAGGACCCCGACGTCATGATGGTAGGCGAAATGCGGGACCCGGAGTCCCTCTCCATCGGGATTCAGGCAAGCCTTACCGGCCACTTGGTCCTCACAACCCTCCACACCAACAACGCCGTAGAAACCCTGGGCAGGATGGTGGATATGGGCGGAGAGCCCTACCTCATTGCTTCAACGGTCATCTGTATCCTTGCACAGCGACTGGTGCGCACCATCTGCCCGGAGTGCAAAGAGCCCTACAAACCTACGGACGAGGAAATCCTCGCACTGGGAATGTCTCTGGAGGAGGGAGCCAAACACGTGTTTCACCACGGGCGAGGCTGCCGCAGTTGCCGTGAGACGGGATACCGCGGCCGCATCGGCGTCTTCGAACTTCTGCGCAATACCCACACGATCAAGGAACTCATCACTCATAATGGCTCCATGTTGGATATCTACAAGGCAGCCCGGGCAGAGGGTATGCGTACGATGATGGAAGATGGGCTGCAAAAGGTGCTGAGAGGCATCACCACGCCCGCCGAAGTGATCCGCGCCGTCTATACCGCCGATGCCGATCTGCGCACCCATCAGGACGCGCAAGCCGATACCGCTTCGCAGCTCGCAGACCGCGCCCCCAATTAGGGACTCGCCCACGCCAGGCCATTCGCGGGGTTCCAGGTACCCTCCGCGGGTACACTATCTGCGAGGGCTGCGGTAGTGTGCCTTCGTGAATACTTCGCAAGCTGAGGGATGGCATATGCCGGGCGTGGCGTGTTTGGGAATTCTCGTTGCGGATCTTCTAGGCCGACCCATAGATGAGCTTCCTCCGCGGGGAAGGCTTGGCCTTGTAGATCAGATGACCCTTCACATCGGCGGGTGTGCTGCGAACACGGGGATTGACCTGGCCAAGTTGGGCATCCCCACTGCTGTCCTCGGGAAAGTAGGCGCTGATGGCTTAGGCGATTTCGTAGTCAACACCCTCAAGCAGCACGGCCTGGATATCCGCGGCGTTGTTCAAGATCCCCAGGCTACCACTTCCGCCACGATGGTACTTGTAGGTTCCGATGGGGAGCGGACCTTTTTGCATCATCTCGGTGGGAATGCACGCTACACCGCTGAGGATGTCCATTGGGATGTCATCTCCGAAAGTCGCATCCTTCATGTGGCAGGAGCCCTGGTAATGCCTGCCCTGGATGGCGAACCCATGGCGCAGGTGCTTAGGCGCGCCAAACAGATGGGGTGCATCACGTCGCTAGACACCGTATGGGACGCCACAGGCAAGTGGATGGCCACCCTCCGCCCATGTTTGGCCTACACCGATTACTTTCTGCCCAGCCTGGCAGAAGCCCAGGCTCTCACCGGATTGGAGGCTCCGCGAGACGTGGCCCGCGCCCTCCGAGACGCCGGCGTGGGCATCGTGGGACTAAAGCTTGGCGAACGCGGATGCTATGTGCAAACAGCGGACACAGAGCTGACCGTTCCCTCCTTCAAAGTGGAAGCTGTGGATGGCACGGGCACCGGGGATGCTTGGGATGCCGGCTTCCTCTGTGGCATTCTGGAGGGCTGGGACCTGGAACGAACGGCGCTCTTTGCCAATGCCGTGGGAGCCTTCTGCGTGCAGGGGCTTGGCGCTACGGCAGGCGTCCGTACCATGGGAGAAACACTCCAGTTCATGGACCAGGCTCTGGGGCGACATCCGCGCGTTCGCCTTCCCTCACCGCTCCAGGATGCTTGAAGCTACTTTTATCCACTGCCCATCCGTAGGGTACAAGCTGGAACGGCGCCTCTGGAGCGCCGGCGTGCGAACGTGGCAAGACTTCCTGGCCAATTGTGCCGGCCTGCCCCTTCCAGCCTCACGCAAAGAGATTATCGCCCAACACGTGCGTGATTCTCAGGAACACCTGGATGCCGGCGATTACGCTTGGTTCGCCCGCAGGCTACCTCCACGCGATCAATGGCGTGCCTATCCCTACTTTAAACACCGCATCCTCTATTTCGACATTGAAACAACGGGAGACCCGGGGTACGACACGCTCACCGTAGTCGGAGCGTACAACGGCACCACCGTTCGTCAGTACGTGCGCGGCTTTGACCTTGAAGACTTTCCGGAGGTGTTTGCAGACGCGGCTCTTATCGTAACGTTCTTTGGCAGCGGTTTCGATCTGCCCTTCATCCGGCGGGCCTACGGCATCCAGCTTCCCCAGCTCCACATTGACCTATGCCCGCTCTTGAAGCGACTTGGATACCATGGCGGCCTTAAAAAAGTGGAGGAAGCCGTGGGCATTGTGCGCCCGCCGGACGTTCGCGGTCTCGTGAGCTACGACGCGGTGTTGCTGTGGCGCGCCTGGATGCAGGGTGACCGACAAGCCTTGGAGCGCTTGCTTGCGTATAACGCGCAAGACGTGGTGAACCTAGAGGCATTGCTGAACTTTGCCTATCCACGGATGGTGGAACGCACCCTCGCTGAACCGCTTTAGGCAGCCGCAACGGCTAACGCGCGGCCACGTCGTTTACGCCCACCCGGAAGCGGTCCGTGTCCGACGCCTTCACAAGAAACACCTCGTCCAAATGATTACTCGCGGCGTACAGATACGGCCCCTTGCGCTTGCCGAAGGACACAGACGCCAAGAGCTTGCCGGAGGTGTCCATGGCGGTAACTTTGAGGCTGGGAGGAGCCAGGCCCAGTACCGGGTCCGTCTTGGATCGGGCCGGGACGAATGATACAACCGTAAGCGCATTGAGGCGGCTCAAGATCTCATCCACTCGATCCGCATCCGCCCGTTGCGCTGAAGGCATCTTCGCCGCAGCAGCCAGGCCCATACTTTCATCCACCTTCCCGAGGTATTGGGCGAGGTGCCAGGTCTCCTGGCCGGCAGAAGTATCCTTCACCAATACTAAGGTGTGTGCCGGCGTGATGAGGCGCACCTCTCCCACGGAGTTCTTGTCGAAATCCGTTGCGTGCTTATCCCTCCATTCGTCCAGGGACCGCATTGCCATCCGCAAGAGGTTGTCGTTGATCTCGAAGATGGGGCCCATCCCCGGCCGGCACGCATAATACCTGGTGAGGGCTCCGAAGACCGTGCTCCTTCCGATGGCGATTGTGTCCGTGCGTTTGCCGAACTGGAAGGTTACTTCTGCAAGCGGCGGCAGGAGGCCGTACTGCCGGAGATGCGTCTGTTGCTCAGAGGCAAACCGCTCCGCACGTACATTGGAAACGAGGTCCAACGTGCGCCCTACCAACCCGCGATCGGCAACAAACCCATTGCGGGCACCGTCTTGCGTCACCCGCCATTGCTCCGCTCCTGATCCGGACCTGGAAAGGCGCACCTCGTCACCACGGGCACGCAGGCGAATACTCGTAACATCTTCAGGATCAAAGGAGATGGCCTCTTTGTTTCGCAGGTCATACAAGCCCAGTTTGCCATCGTCGGCGAGCTTTCGATCTGCGAGCACAATGCGCGCACCCTCCGGCCCCACACCTACATATGCGTAGTCTCCAGTGGGGTTCGTACTGCCCAGAAGCAGCGTTACATCCTTCGATGATGCCTGCACCTCCAACCGAACGGGCCTCACAAGGCCTGCTTGCACACGCCCTTGGGCATCCAGATCTACGCTGCGGTGGATCTTTGCGGTAGTTAGGTCCTTTAGGAGTTTGGCAAGCGCATCGTCGTCGGCCTGGGTCCGTACCGGCTCAGCAATCCGCCATCCTCCGGCCTGCCTAACGCATACGATCCGAACACCTGGCCGCTCCAACACGATGCGAGAAATGGCGTTGGCCGAAAGGGGTACAAGCCGAACGGCAGCTTCATGGGCCTTCTTCCGGGCCTCACCCCCCCGAACTTCCCCAAAGAACACGTAACAGCCCATCCCCAGCGCTAACACGGCCAGTATAGCTGTGGTGGACGAGATACGTCGCTCACGCCGTATGGGAGCCATACGCTTGGGCACTCCATTCACCCGCGGATTATCTCCGGCGCCACAGTACGAAGGCCCCAGTAGCTATGGCAGCAGCGGGCATAACAAATACGAACCACAACCGTAACCATCGCGCCTGTTCGTCTGTGAGGGACACGCGGTGATCCTGCAAAGATCGAGGCCGGATGGAGATGAGGGACTCCTGCTCCGCCAGCCAATTGATGCAGTTGAGGAAGAAATCGCCGTTGCCCGCCTTATCGAAGAAGGCGTTGCTTACGAAATTGGAGCTACCGATGGCCACAACCCTCGCCTCCCTTCCGTCCCGCGTTTGGCGCGTAGAGGTTACCGCAATCACAAACGGGCCCCTGCGAGCACGTGCGGGCGTGGCGGCGGTGCCAGAAGGGCCACGAGGCACGGCAATGCTGGTAGATGCCGTTTGAGCCAAAGGTAAAACGGAAGCATCCCCGGGCTGCTCCATGGGCACCACCGGCCGAACGAGCGGGAAAATGGTGGGGAGGCGAAAGTCCCGAGTGATTACTTGGCGGGCATCGTATTCGGTAACCAGGGGCATCTCGGGTCGGACGCCGTACATTCTGCCCGCAGCACTCGGGTCCAGCACCTGTTCCGGTAGAGGACGGATGGACCACTTCGCCAAGAGAGATGCCAACGATGCCGCCGGAGGGGGATCCACCAAAATGAGGAGCCTCCCTGGGTGTTGCAAATACCGTTGAACGGCTGCCACTTCCCCAGGGAGCAATTCCTGTGCCGGCCCGGCGATAATGAGAGCGGCGCTATCAGAAGGCACTTCCTTGGCCCGCGCGAGGATCAGCGGCTTCACCGTGTAGCCTTGATCTTCCAATGCCTGTTTCACCCGAGAGTACCCGTTCAGTTCCGTGCTGCCGATGTCCCCCTCGCCGTGCCCCTGAAGAAAGTACAGCACCCGCTCACCCGTGCGTGTGACTTTGATCAGCGCATTCGTAAGCTTCTCCTCCGAAAGCGCGAGCGTCTGGCCACCGGTCTGTTCCGCTTCCACAATCAAAGGCTTACGCTCTCGCCCTGGCCCATTCTGCTCTGCTTCCACCACTACCGACCCATATTGTGTAACGCCATATCGCTTGGCAGCCTCCGGATCTTGATCCGGGTCTATCATCTGGTATTGCAGCCGCGGACTTTCCTCCGCATATCTGCGTAGAAGATCGGCTGCCTGGGCGCGCCTGGTTGAGGGAAAGAACGCAATCATCCGTACGGGGATGGATAGACTGTGGAGCACTTTGCGGGTTTGAGGCGAAAGCGTAAACAGATGCTCCTGCGTAAAATCCCATCGGATGTTGTGCCGGGATGCCACAAAGTTGACCCCGCCCAATATCCCGGCGAGGAGGATCGCGCTAATGCCCGTCTGGGTTCCGAACCGCACACCGCGCGCTCGGACCGACCGAGCGATGGTCGCACGCCGCAGTGCCGCCCACCACACCAAAGCAAAGAGCCCGACACCCGCCAACGCCGTGCATTCCCAATCCCACAGCGCGTTTACCGACCACCGTACGAGACCGGCGAGAATAACCCCTGTGGCGGCTGCCCCAAACCAAGACGCCGCCATCCATGGGCGTTGCTTTATCCCCTCCATCGCTGTGACTCCACAGACCTGTGGGTAATGAAGACCACATAGATTAAGAACGTAGCGTAGAAGACTAAATCCCGCGTTTCCACCACACCACTGGAGAAGTTCACAAAGTGGCGCAGCAAGGACACATTCGATAGGATCGAGTTCCAGAACGAAGTGTCCGCACTTGTGCGCGGGCCGATCACCCAAAAGGCGATGGAGGCGGCAAAGCCGGCGACGGCCGCTACTACTTGGCTGCCGGTGAGGGCAGAGATCGCCAAACCCAAGCCGATAAGCGCCGCCGTATGGAGTACAAGTCCCAGGTATCCGGTAGCGATCTGGCCTAGCTCAGGATTCCCGTAAGCAAACAGGGCAACCTGATACAGCAGCGTAGGCACAAGAAAGAGCAGTACCAATACAATGCCTGCCAACAGCTTGCCCAAAATGAGCTGCATCTCGGTGAGAGGCGCGCTCATAAGCACGTCCAGCCTGCCTGTGCCTCGCTCCTCGGCCAGGAGCTTCATGGTAATGATTGGGGCCACGAACAGCAACAGTTGGCTAACGATGTTGAACCATGGACGCACCACCAGTAGGTTCACATTGAGTACAGGCGGCATTTGTTGAAACATCATTGCCTGCTCGGTGGCACTCTGCGCGAACAGCACAAACTGCACCGTTAGTTCATAGAAGTACCATCCCGATAAGGCCAACAGAGCCGCCAGTACCGCGTAGGCAGCAGGCGACACGAAATAGGAGCGCATCTCCCGCCGGAACACCACCAAAATGTTCCTCATGCAGCCGCCTCCGTGGTGGTGAGGCGCACAAACACGTCCTCCAATGTCATCCGCTCCGGCTGAAGCTCCAGCAATCCAAACCCCTTGCGGATCACGGCCTCCGCCACGCCCTTGCGCACCTCCACGTTCGCCCGCCCATCTTCGGCTGCGCACCGGACTCGATGCCGACACACGTTGCCTTTCGCCTCAAGCAGGTCTACCTGGGCCACGCCGTTCACGCTTCGCAGCACGGCTGCAACCTCCACCGGTGGCCCTTCCACTTCTACCACGAAGCGCGTACTTCGCCCAAAGGATGTAAGGTTCTGCGGAGTGTCTTCCGCAACCAGCCGTCCACGGTCAATAATCACTACGCGGCTGCATACCATGCTCACCTCAGGCAGAACATGTGTGGAAAGGAGTACTGTGTGCTCCGGCGCCAGGCTCCTGATGAGGCTCCGCACTTCCACGATCTGGCGGGGGTCCAATCCCACGGTAGGTTCGTCTAGGATGAGCACAGGGGGATTGTGCACCAGGGCTTGTGCCAACCCCACGCGTTGCCTGTACCCCCTGGATAGGCGCCCGATGATCTTATGGCGCACATCCGCCAGGCCGCACCTGGGAAGCACATCGTCCAGGCGCTGCCGCAGCACCCTTCCCCGGATGGACCGCAGTTCTGCCGTGAAGGCAAGGTATTCCCCCACAGTCATTTCGGGGTAAAGTGGGATCTGCTCTGGAAGGTATCCCAGATTGCGCCGGGCCTCCAGCGAGGACTCAAACGTGTCGAACCCGGCGATGGAAGCCGAACCCTCCGTGGCAGCCAGGCAACCGGCTAGGATCCGCATCGTGGTGGTTTTGCCGGCGCCGTTCGGGCCGAGGAAGCCCAGGATCTCTCCCTTTTCAGCGTGGAACGTTATATCCTCTACTGCAGTAACAGGCCCAAAGCGTTTGGTAAGGTGTTCGACGCGTATCATGAACCTCTAGAGAATAGCTGGGCGAATATGCCACCCGCCCCAAAGCTTAAATTGGTGATGGAGCCTATTCCTGTTACGGTATGGCGGCAAGGAGCCGTTCCGCGTAGGCGAACACGCGGCTGAGGAGCTCGTCCCATCGGTAGTATACAGACGGCAGATCCTCCGGGGGAACCACGCGTACAGCCGTCGCCTCTGTGTGAGCCGGAAGATCTCCAAAGGTATCCACGCGACCTACGAATGCTATCGCCGCACTACGTACACCGCTGCTGTTGGTTAAGAGAAAGCGCCCGATGATCCGAACGTCCCGCAACTCGGCACCGATTTCCTCGCGTGTCTCCCGCAGTGCGGCATCCAGATAGGTTTCGTGCGGTTCGATGTGCCCGCTCGGCGTGCACCAGCCCCTGCCGGGAATCGCCGCCAGTACGAAACCATCGGGATGCCGTGCGAATACTACCACGGTGGTTGCCGCGTTGGTGCCACCGCCGGCATCTTCCTCAAATGTTGCGGTAACGCCGAGATCGCTCCATTCCACCACGGGATACACGCGCAATACCTCCACCCCATAGCGAGAGGTGCCACGCAAATGGTACCGCACGCAAACGGTATCCACGGTGTTAAGGAGCGAATACATGTGCTCGCCACCCTACGCCCGCAACATTGCGGGCCCGAAATAGGTGGGGGTGTGGTATACTTGCGGGAATACTGCTGGTCCCGGCGGCGCCGTGTGCCGCCGATGCATGCACCGGCCTGCAAGGTCGGAGGAGGTTGAGTTGGTCCGTCGTGTGCCGTGGGGCTTTACCCTCATTGAGCTATTGGTAGTCATCGCGATTATCGCGATTCTGGCTGCCGTAATGTTCCCCGTTTTTGCCCAGGCCCGAGAAAGCGCCCGCCGGGCGCAGTGCCTCAGCAACTGTAAACAAGCCGTCCTGGGCCTCACCATGTATGTTCAGGACTACGACGAAACATTCCCGGCCTACTGGGAAAAACAGCACGGCAATAGCCTGGAGATGAACGAGGCCTACCGCGTCATTCAGCCCTACGTTAAATCCACGGACATCTTCTATTGCCCCGACCGCACCGATAAGGGATGCGGATATGGACTGGCCTATGCAGTAACACAAACGGATCGGTGCATTGGGCTGGGGTACAACTTCGGCCCGGTAAACGTAGGCGGAGGGCTCTATTCTCCGTCCTTCTGGAGCGGCACCACACTGGTTCTCCCAGGTTCTAGTCTGGCCCGGCTCGCCAGTCCTGCGGAGGTGTTTGTATTCGGGGATACGCATGACGCACCGGCCTACTCCCTTAGCCTTTCCTTTATCCTGTCCACCGATCGCATCCGCCGCACAAGCGACCTGCGCCACGGAGGCCGGTTCAACATGGCCTTCGCAGATGGACACGCCAAGAGCCTTCCGTGGCGCGCCGGCCACATCGGAACCCTTCCTGTGGGCGCCCCCGCCAATGCTTCGGACTGGCGCAAATGGTGTGCAGATCCCCAGGAGGCGATCCCCGGCTTCCACGGCAGTCCCATCGCTTGCGGAGATGCTGCGGCCGATGCCCTTTCGAACGTCGTTTGGTACCCGGATTAGGCGCCGACGGCAGGAAATAACGCGCAAATCGCGAATTTCCTGATGCAAATCATCCCCGGGAGAGAATGGAAAGATGCTGGCGCACGTGCTCTCCAGCGCCGTCGTGGGCATTGACGCTATTCCGCTCACTGTAGAAGTGGATATCTCCCCTGCCGTGCCCATGTGGAACCTGGTGGGCTTGCCGGATACCGCAGTTCAGGAGAGCCGCGAACGCGTGCGCTCTGCCATACGCAACTCGGGCTTTGAGTTCCCCCAGCGGCGCATCACGGTGAACCTCGCCCCGGCAGATATTAAGAAGGAAGGCCCCAGCTTTGACCTCCCCATCGCCGTAGGTATTCTGGCGGCATCCGGGCAGATAAAGGAGGAGAGCCTGGCGGGCACGGTGATCATCGGGGAACTCTCGCTGGACGGAGGCGTTCGCCCTGTGGCGGGCGTGCTCCCCATTGCTGCGTGTGCCAAGGCCCAAAAAATCCGCCGCCTGATTGTGCCGAAGCCCAACACACGAGAAGCCGCCATTATCGGGGGCATTGAGGTGATCCCGGTGTCTACCTTGGCTGAGGTGGCCAACGCCCTTAATCTGCCCGAGGAGGTGAAGCCGGTCACCCAAGATCCTGCGGCCCTTATGCCCGAGAGCCCGGCCTATCCTGTAGATTTCAGCGATGTTAAGGGACAAGCCAACGCCAAGCGTGCCCTCGAAGTGGCGGCCGCCGGCGGGCACAACGTGCTGCTCATTGGGCCACCCGGGTCCGGCAAAACGATGCTCGCCCGCAGGCTCCCCACCATTTTGCCTCCCTTTACCGTGGATGAAGCACTGGAGACCACGCGCATCTATAGCGTATGCGGACTTTTGCCCCCCAACTCTGCACTGGTTACGACGCGCCCCTTTAGAGCTCCACACCACACCATCTCCAACTCCGCACTCGTGGGAGGCGGATCCGTACCACGGCCAGGGGAGGTGAGCCTAGCACATCATGGCGTTCTGTTTCTAGACGAACTCCCTGAATTCAAGCGCGATGTATTGGAAGTGCTCCGCCAGCCGCTGGAGGATGGCACCGTGAGCGTGTCACGCGTGCAGGCCTCCCTCGTGTTCCCGGCGAATTTCATCCTTGTGGCGAGCATGAACCCTTGCTTCTGCGGGTATTTTGGGGACAACTTCCGCCAGTGCACATGCACACCCACTATGGTGCGCAAATACCAACAGAAGGTGAGCGGCCCCCTGTTGGATCGCATAGATCTGCACGTAGACGTCCCACGCATCCGGGAGGAAGAGCTGATCACCCACCCGGCATCCGAGAGTTCCGCTGCCATTCGCACCCGCGTGTGCGCGGCTCGGGAGCGGCAATTAAGCCGTTTCCATGGCCGCCGCATCTACACGAATGCCCAGATGGCTTCTCGCGAAATCCGCGAATTCTGCCCGGTGCAGGAAGACACCCGCGCGCTCCTGCGCACCGCCATTCAGCAACTAGGGCTCTCGGCGCGCGCTTTTGACCGCATCCTCAAGGTGGCGCGCACCATCGCCGACCTCGACGGTGATGATGCCATCTCTGCCAAACACGTAGCCGAAGCTATTCAGTACCGCACCCTGGATCGAAAGATGTGGATCTAGGTGAGGGCGCGATGCTCATCATCGGCACCAGTGGATGGACCTATGGCAATTGGGCCCACAGCTTCTTCGCATCCGTTCCGCGTAGGCTGTGGCTGGAGCATTACAGCCGCTTGTTGAACGGCGTGGAAGTCAACAGCACGTTTTATCACTCAGTGCGCGCTACCACCTTCGCGGCATGGGCGCGCCGAACACCCGAGCAATTCCGGTTCGCCCTCAAGGGAAGCCGCCTGGTCAGCCACGTGCACAGACTGGTAGGCACCCTGGAGATCCTTCGGGACTTGCGGGACCGCGCCCTAGCGCTGGGTCCCAAACTCTCCACCGTGGTGTGGCAACTCCCCCGGAGCTTTCGTGCGGACCTGGAACGCCTCGCCTCGTTTGCCGAAGATCTCAAGCTATGGCCAGAAGCCCGCCACGCCATTGAGTTCCGCCATGCAAGCTGGTTCACGCCCGAAACTGCACAGGTACTGAGCCAGGCACGGATTGCAAACTGCGTGTCCGATGCGGCAGATTGGCCTATGTGGCTTGCCGCAACAACCGACTTCGTGTACGTACGGCTCCACGGGCACGAGCGCACGTACCGCTCCGATTATTCGGAAGAAGAATTGCAATGGTGGGCGGAACACATTCGCACCTGGCTTCAGGAGGGTCGGTCCGTTGAAGTGTATTTCGATAATACCGATGAGGGCCATGCTCCAGCGAATGCCCTTCGGCTCACCGCCCTATTGCAGCACGGACCCGGCTTTCATGAAACGCCTGCAAGGTAGCGATTCTCAGATACGTGGCGCAGCGGGCATCCGATGCCGCGCAACGCCGGTACTTCGCTTCCACCCATGATGAGCGATACCACACACGCCCCGGCCTCCGCAACAGCACTCTGGTCCTCGGGCCTCAAGATCGCCGGGACGCATGAACTCGCCCCGCACGAGCGCATTCGCCTGCATCGGCGCGCATTGCTTCTGGCAGCGCAAGGTGGCGTAGCATTGGCCGGCCTGGTCCTGGGGCTCCTTGCTCCGTTAGCCTTCATCATTGTTGGGTCCGTGCGGTCACCGAGTGCGGTCCCGGGCACCATCCTCATCATCCTCTGGACGATCGCAATTGCGGCCGTTACTGCGGCCGCCAAAACCTGTATCATACGCGCCGCGCAAATCCACCAAGATGCCGTGGCAGGCGTGGTCCACGTATTCCAAGGCCCCTTGGCCGATATTCCAACCGACCGCACCTATCGCGCCCTGGTGCGCCAACGCCTGCTTACGCCTGGCTCCGATGCCATGCAGACGATCGAGGTGCTCCCCAACTCCAGCCTAGTTTGGCGCGTGAACGGGCGGATGCCCGATCGGTGGTTCGTGTCGCCCACGGTGCGCGTGGCTGAGGTCCCTGCCTTCGCTGCTCTGGCTGCCGAATGGCTGCAAGCCGGCGAGACGGGACTGGGGAACCGAGCCCTCTCCGGCCAACGGGACCTCACCCCTGCAGAAGTGGACGAGATACGGCAGCACGCCAGACGTATCATCATGAGACCGCTTGGGCCGGCGCTCCTATTCACCGGAGCAGCCGTGGCCATTCTGTGGACGCACAACGGGTACATCCCCCCTTCGATGAACGGTCCGTTCGCATGGATTGTAAGCGTGGCCAGCCTCTCCGTGCTGGTGTTGGCACTCTCTGCCGCGTCGGCCTTCCAATACCGCAAGGATGCTGAAGTGGGGCGCGTGCTCATCTTGCGTTTCGTCATTGAGCCGAGTTCATCTAACGAACCGGCCGACCAATTGTCGCCACCGGTGGAGGTGCTACCGTTTTCCCGTGCCCCTTGGACGGAGGATGGCCGGCCGGCCCATTGGCGCCGCGCGCCCGGGCGGTGAGTTCCAAAGGTGAACCTTGCGTTATTTTGCTATAATTTGTTTCGAGCGTGCGGATGCCGGGCGGTGCCCGCGTATCCGGCCGAGGTGCTGAACAACAAGCGATGTCCCTACAAAACGGTAGAGAATGGGCGAGGGGTTCGTTGGGCCGCTTCCTACGCGTGATACCGTGGGTACTCATCGGCGTACGGGTTGCACTTGGACCGATCATCTACCTCCTTGCACACCGCGTCGCGGGTGCGCCCATGGTCCTGGTCCTGTGCTTGGGGCTATTCTCCGACATCTTCGACGGGGTCATTGCTCGCCGATTGAATGTCGTCACGGATCGGCTCCGCACGGCAGATAGCTACGCGGATGGCTGGTATTTCGGTTGGGTGGCTGCGGCCGCGTGGACCGCGGCGCCGGGGCCGATCCGTGCGATGGAAAGGCCCATCGCTGTCCTCGTCATCGCTTCGGCCAGCAACGATGCTTTCGATCTCCTGCGATACGGTCGCCTGACCTCGTTCCATGCGTACTCCGCCAAGATCTGGGGGATCACATTGTTCCTTGCTGCCGCAGCGCTACTGGGATACCACACCGGCGTGCCGCTCCTCTGGCTCGCGGTCATCGCCGGGCTCATTACGAACGCAGAGGGTTTTGCCATGAAGCTACTACTGCCGGAGTGGGAGCACGATGTGCCCAGTCTGTGGCATGTGGTTCGGCGCAGGAAACACGCGTCGCGATTCGGTTGATAGCTCGCACCAAACTCCGCGGGGCAACGCGCACTAGGTAAGATCCGTATTCATAAATGAAGCGCATGACCCGCCGAGCACATTTCCGCACAATCGGTTCGGAACAGGGGATTGGCCTCTGCCGGCAAAGGATCACATATGACGTCTGCCAACCTACCCGTCTATCTGGACTATGCCGCCACCACGCCGCTGGCGCCAGAGGTTTGGGCCGAAATGGCGCCCTATTTCGCCTCTTCGTTTGCCAATCCGGCTTCCATCTACACGCCGGCGTTGGAAGTGCGCCAAGCAGTAGAAGACGCCCGCCGGCGCGTTGCCGAAGCCGTCGGGGCGGATCCAGGTGAGATCTTTTTCACCTCTGGAGGCACAGAAGCGGATAACTGGGCTATTAAGGGATGCGCCGAGATGTGCTCCGAGGACCGGCGGCACGCCCTCGTGTCGGGCATTGAGCATAAAGCAGTGCTCGAGCCTTTCCAATGGCTGGCGCGGCACGGCTTCCAGATAGAGATCCTCCCTGTAGACGGATGCGGATTGGTGGATCCCCAAGAAGTAGAGCGCCGCATCCGCAGGGACACGTTCCTTGTTAGCGTGATGCATGCCAATAATGAGGTAGGGACGATCCAGCCTGTGGAACAGATCGGGGCCATTTGCAGAGCGCATGGTGTGGTTTTCCACATGGATGCCGTGCAGACCTTGGGCAAGGTCCCTCTGAACGTTCGCCACATCCCGGTGGATCTGATGACGCTCTCCGCTCATAAAATCTATGGTCCAAAGGGTGTCGGCGCCCTCTATGTACGGCGGGGCCTTCGCATTGCTCCTTTACACCACGGCGGCGAACAAGAACAGGGCATTCGCGCCGGCACACTCAATGTCCCCGGCATCGTAGGATTTGGCGCTGCCGCGGCGTTGGCGTCGCGCGAGATGGATACCACACCGGCGCGGCTTCTGCACTTGCGTGATCGGCTCGTGAAAGGTGTCCTCGCAATCGCTCCTGAGGCATCCCTAACAGGCTCGGGAACTAGGCGCCTTCCCAATAATGCTCACTTTGTTGTGGAAGGCGTGGAAGGCGAGGCGCTTTTGCTGGCTTTGGATGCCTTGGGCGTCTGTGCATCGGCGGGGTCGGCCTGCACAGCCGGATCCAACGAACCCTCCCATGTGCTGCTTGCCATGGGCTTTCCTCCCCAGCGTGCGCGTGGCGCGCTGCGTCTTACTGTGGGGCGACCAACCACAGAAGCAGATGTGGAATACGCGATGGACGCGATTGGGCGTGCCATTGGGGAACTCCGGCGGATGCGCCAAACACATACGCTAGCTACCTGGCGCCGGGAAGTTGACAATTCGGGCAGGATGGGCTTATAATAAGGCACTGGACACGCGGAATGGCGGTGTCCGGCCGGTTTGTGAAAAAAGTCATAATCGAAACGCTGAATAGCAGGACGGGCAACGACGCGTCGTCCCACGAAACAATCAGAGCCTGAAATAACGTACGTGTTACGGGGCAACCGCCTCAACGCCGAGTACCGCCGCCGGAACCAGGCGAGGTTCTAGTTGATCCATCCGCTTTCCGCCTGGTGGCTTCCCCGACGCAAACAGGCATAACGACACATTGCATCTTGAATATCTGCCGGCAAACGGCAGCGATTGCGACGATGCTACAACCGACCGCTTGAGGTCACCCAACATGAGGAGGGTTCCCAATGCGTAGCAAGACCGCAGTTTTGGAACGCACCGCCGCTCTGCCCGAAGGCGAAGCGGTAGAGAATACAATCGAAGCAGGATTTGATGCCGATGATGCCGAAGTGACATTAGCAGAGAGCGCCACGGAAGATCTTTTGGCACTCTACGAGGCTGGGGTCGCCCATGACGACGATCCGTTCAGCGACGCCGCCGTAGCATTGCCCGGGCCGGATGCCCAAGAGCACATGGAGGAGGAGATCGTGGCGGACACGAACGACACGGGCCGTGACGAAGATCTGCAGCTCTGGATGAGCCGGGCCCGCGTGGCCCAGCTCCTCACGGCGGAAGAAGAGATACGCCTCGCCCGAGCCGTACAGCGCGGTGATAAACGCGCGAAGGACAAACTCACCGAAGCCAATCTTAGACTGGTCGTCAGCATCGCCAAAAAGTACAGCGTCCGCGGCATACCCCTTCCGGACTTGATCCAGGAAGGGAATATCGGCTTGATCCGCGCCGTAGAAAAGTTCGACCCCGACAAGGGCTACCGCTTCAGCACCTACGCAACCTGGTGGATCCGCCGAGCCATTGCGCGCGCCATCATTAACCAGGGAAGGACCATCCGCATCCCGGTGTATGTGGCCGAGATCATCCACAAGCTCGTGAAGGCCTCCGGCCGGCTCCGCCAGCAACTCCAGCGTGAACCCACGGTAGATGAACTCGCCCGCGAAATGGAAGTCCCCGTGGAGCGCGTCAACGAGATTATGCGCATCGCCATGGAACCGCTCTCACTGGAGACACCCGTGGGCGAGAAGGACAATAGCCAGCTTTCGGATTTCATCCAGTCCAGCTCGGCACCGTCCCCGTCCGAGGCCACCCTGAACCTCATCCGACGCGAGCAGATTGACGAAGTGCTGAACAAGCTCACCACGCGTGAACGGGAAGTGCTGAAGATGCGGTTCGGACTGGATGACGGTTACGCACGCACCCTTGAGGAGGTAGGGAACCGCCTCCACGTTACGAGGGAACGGGTACGTCAGATCGAGCTGCGTGCCCTTAAGAAGCTACGCCATTTGGGACCGTCCGAGCTTATCCGTCACTAGCCTGCCTCCGAGATGGCAGGAGGGCCGGGATTGCAATCCCGGCCCTCCTGCCGTTTCTGCCCATCAAAACCCATCACCCCAACGAACGCCTGGGGCAACCCCGCTGCTTTCCGTACCCTCGATAATCCGAGCCCTGGGCACCGTCCCGGGCCTGGAGCCTATGCCGCGGCCCGCACATTCACTTGAGACACCGCCTCGGCCATCACCGGTACATGAAGCGTGCACGTCGTGCCCCGCCCAACGCGACTGGCAATCAGGACGTCACCGCCATGATCCCGTAGAATTTTCCGCGCAACCGTCAACCCCAAGCCGCTCCCCTGCCCCGAGGGCCGCGTGGTAAAGAATGCGTCGAACGCATGATCCAGCACCTCGGGAGGCATGCCAGGACCCGTGTCCGCAACGAGAAGCCGCACGCCACCGTCACCCGCAGCGGAACACTCTCCCTGTATCGTCAACACGCCGCCATGGGGCATTGCCTGGACGCTATTAATAAGCACATGGATCAGCGCCTGGCGTAACAGGAACGGGTTGCCCAGCACCTGGGGAAGGCTCTTGGGCACATCTATACGGATTCGGATACTGTGGGCGGTGAGTGAATGGCCCATCAGTGCCAACGCGTCGTGCACCACGTTGCGGAGGGCCACTGGCTCTACCATGCCGGTACCACCTCTGGCAAAATCGGCCAAAGCATGGCAACCCTGCCGACACTCCTCGGCTAGATCCGTTAGCCCTGTCACTCGCCGGGCCATCTCGGGAACATCTGCACAGGTGCCACAAGCCTGCTCAATCTGCGCGATTGCGTTCCTCAGCGCGGCGAGCTTCGGCGCAAGGTCCACGACCAAGTCTTCGACCATCTGCCCCACGGTCGCCAACCTCTCAACCTGCGCTAGGAATTCCGTTTGATCCCTCAGTTCATCACGGGCGTCCCGCAATTCAATCAAAAGGTATGCGTTGTGCCGCCTAAGGGCCCGGCGCTCCAAAGCACGGGCAACGTCTCGGCAGAGCGCTGCGGCGGCACTGGTCCGGCTATCGTGCACGCTGTAGACGTTGCGGAGCCCGCAGAGATCCTCCACAACGGGATGGGCCGGAGTGCGTGAGGCGATGATGCACTCGGTGAACGGCGAAGCATCTCCGAAGCGCCGGATGAGCTCTGCCCCTTCGAACTCGGGTTCGTTTAGCTCCATTACCACCACAGCGTAACGTGCCGAGGCTTCCACATTGGCCGGGTCGGGAGCAATCGCCAAGGCCGCCTCCAACCCCGCGAGGGCAAGGCGGGCTTCCTTTAGGAAGCGGGCGTCCCGACCCACAATTAGCACCGTTTCATCAATCATTACGGTCACCCCCTCCATTATCGGCTCTCACCGCGCGCCTGTGCAGGTACGATTACCTGCCGTTGACACCCATGGCTACCGTGTGTTATCCTCACGCTGATTAAGTGCTGCCCATCACACGCTCCTGCGGAATACTCCCATGGCGATCCTAGTGGACCCTGTAGTAATCGAACCCATGCGCAGAACTGACGTGGGAGAGGTCATTGCCATCGAAAGGCGCTGTTATCCCGCCCCTTGGCACGAGAATGCCTACTATGCGGAATTAAGTAATCGGCGAGCGAGGTACCTTGTGGCCCGCCTTGATCGCCGCATCGTAGGTTATGGCGGGATGTGGGTGGTGATGGATGAAGCCCACATCACCACGTTGGCCGTGGATCCCCCGTTTCGGCGCCGCAAGATCGCCCAGCGCCTGCTCATGGCCCTGCTTGAGGAAGCCGTGATCCTTGGCGCCGTGCGGGCAACGCTGGAAGTGCGAGAAACGAACCTGGCCGCCCAGAACTTGTACCATAAGTTCGGGTTCCGCGTGACCGGCGTGCGCAAGGCCTATTACACGGATAATGGAGAAAACGCCCTCGTGATGTGGGCCGAGGGGATTGGCGAGCCTGAATACGTGGGCCGCTTGGAGGCTCTGCGCAAAGCCCTTTACCATGCCTATGATGCGGATCTTGGGGATCGAAACTAGTTGCGACGAAACCTCAGCCGCAGTAGTAGGCTCGGGGCCACGTGTCCTCTCCAACATCATTGCCAGCCAGGCAGATCTTCATGCCCGATGGGGAGGCGTTGTGCCGGAAGTGGCTTCCCGCAAACACGTGGAACGCATCCTCCCCGTAATCCATGAGGCGCTCGACGCGGCCCGCTTGGGATACGCAGATCTGGATGGCATCGCCGTCACGAATCGGCCCGGACTGGTGGGCGCACTCTTGGTAGGTGTGTCCGCCGCGAAAGCCCTTGCCTTCAGCCTAAGCAAGCCAATCGTTGCTGTGCATCATCTGGCAGGTCATCTTTATTCTGGCTTCCTCGCCGATGCCGCCCTGCGGTTTCCCTTCCTCTGCTTGCTGGTATCCGGAGGGCACACAGAGCTCGTTTGGGCCACCGGGCACGGTGAATGGGTATCTTTAGGCTCCACTTTGGATGACGCCGCCGGTGAGTGTTTTGACAAGTGTGCTCGCCTTATGGGATTACCCTATCCGGGAGGTCCCCACATAGATCGCCTAGCAGCCCAGGGCGATCCACATTCCGTACCCTTTCCCCGCGCCTGGTTAGGAGATACTCTGGATTTCAGCTTCAGTGGCCTTAAAACGGCCGTCGCACGGTATTTAGCCGGCAGCCACACCGCTAAGATAGAGGATATCGCGGCCTCACTTCAGGCCGCCATCGTAGAGGTACTGGTTACCAAGACGATGCAGGCTGTGCGGAGAGTAGGTGCCCGGCGGGTAGTAGTTGCAGGGGGCGTGGCAGCAAATCGAGGGCTAGCCGAGGCCATGAAGGCTGCCTGCTCGCATGAAAACCTGCTCCTCACCATCCCTCCCCCGGAGCTATGCACCGACAACGCGGCCATGATTGCCGCCGCAGCATTGCCCCGTTTCGAACGGTGCGATACCGACGCCATGGATTTCGACACCCTGGCCGTAGATCCGCTCGCGCCGGCCCTCGCAACCCATCGCCTGTAGCACGCCCATGCAAGCATCAGGCCATACCAGCCTCCCAGCATCAGCCTCAACGCGGCCGCATCCTAAAGAAGCCCGCGTCCTACTCCTTGCCGTGACGGGAGCAGTTCTAGCGGCCCAGTTCGTACCGATGCTCGATCTTGTTTTCTTTCCCTTGCGTATCCTCACCACCTTCGTGCATGAAAGTAGTCATGCTCTGGCGGCGCTCCTAACCGGAGGCTCCGTGCGTCAGATCAGCATAGACCTCGCCGGCAACGGAATAACCGCCACCAGTGGCGGATTTGGCCCGATCATCTACATGGCCGGGTACGTGGGAACCATAGGCACCGGAGGTGCTTCCATCCTCCTGCAGCGGCGGCCTGGGATGGGTCGCAAGGCCTTTGCAATTGGGGCAGCCTTGATCCTCGCCATCACTCTTCTGTGGATTCGCCCGCTTCAGGATCCGTGGGGTTTCGTGGCAGGAGCCGCCCTCTCTTTTATGATGGCCGCCGGCGCGCGTTATCTTTCCGAGAACTGGGCCCGCACTGCAGCCGTCTTCTTAGGGGTGGAGCTGTGCCTCAACGCAGTATTCGATCTAAGAAACCTCATTTGGATGGCAACAGGTAGCAACACGCCCAACGATGCCGTCCTCATGGCCGCCGCGTACGGCGGGCCGGCCTGGTTCTGGGCGGTGTGTTGGGCGGCGATTGCGGGAATTATCCTTGTTTCCACGTTCGCTGCATATTGGCGCAGGTGACCCTTATTTGACGCCCTTGCAGCCTGCGCGATACAATAAGTAAGCTCTGCTCTCGGGCCGGAATTGGACGCTTACGGAATGGACGTTTTCGAGAAGATCAACCGGGCATTCGGTGCGTGGTACGAGGGTCTCTTCGGCGCGGGGGATGACGTGCGGCCCAAAGATATCCTCCGTAAGATCATTACCGCCCTAGAAGAGCATCGCAAGGAGGGCGTGGACGGGCGAATTTACGTTCCCAACCGGTACATCATCGAGATTGCCGTGACAGATGACGAGGAACGAGATTATCTTTTTTCCTTCCTGGACCGAGAGGAGCTAGAGGCGGCGATTCTTCGATATTGCCGCCAGAACGGATATCAGATCCGCGGCCCTCTAGATTTCACCATTCAAGAGACGGATCCTGCGGGCGTGCCCAACCGCAGTAAGGTTCGCGTCAAGTGCCGATACAGTCCTAGGGCTTCTAGTTCGGCAGTATTGCCACAGCCCCTGCCCGAACCGGCGGCTGCGCCGGAAGAAGCCACGGTAGCCGCTGCAGAGCCGAGCGATCCCCCCACAATGCCGGGCAAGCCGCTTGCCACGCTCACCGTCCACACCACAGACCGGCCCCCATTTGAAGTGGCCATCTATGGATCTGCGTTTTCCATCGGGAGATCCGCCCACGTGGGGAACGATCTTGTTCTCAACCGAGACGGGATGGTGTCCCGCCGGCACGTGAAATTGGAACGGGAACGGGACGGCAAGTTCACGTTGTATGACCTGGACACCACCAACGGTACCCGAGTGAACGGGCGACGTGTGGAGAATACGACGCTCGCAGATGGCGACGAGATCCGCATCGGCGCCACCCGCATACGTTTCCATCAGATTACGTCGGAGCCCTCCACACCGGCCCCCTTATTCACAACCCTGCTGCGTCTGGTGCAGATTGAAGGCTCCCGCGAAGTAGCCCACTACCCACTTGCCGCAGAAACCCTCATTGGTCGTGCGCCAACGAGCGATATTGTGCTCCAGGACGCATCTATCGCCATGCGCCATGCCCTGATTCGCGCAGGTGAACCATGTACCATCGAGGTTCTGGACCCCAAAGGTACGGTGGCTGTCAACGGAGTGAGCGTGCCTGCAGGCGGCGCAGCATCGGTTGATCCTGGGGACCAAATCGCCATCGGCATGCTTACCTTCCGGCTAGACGGAGCAGGGCCATGAATGTGGTGCTAGGGCTAGCCCGCTTTGTGTTCCTGATCCTTCTGTTGTTCCTGGCGCTCTACATCGCCTGGCTCATCCGCCGTGACCTCGAATGACCAACGCATCTCCCATGCAACTAGACACGCCGCAACTCGATATCGGGCTTGCCACCGACGTCGGGCGCGTGCGCCGCACGAACCAAGACTCCGCCGGCGTATGGCTCCAGGAGGAGCTTTCCGGGAGTGCCGATGGCCTGTTTGTAGTGGCGGATGGAATGGGCGGCCGAGCCGGGGGCGAAATCGCCAGTCGCCTTGCCGTGGACACCGTGGCTTCCAATGTGGCGAAGCAACTTCCTGCAGAGCGGGCGGAGGTTACGCCAGAAGATCTGGTGCGCACGCTTCACCGTGCGCTTGAGGCCGCCAACGATGCCGTGTGGAAGCGATCCAACGAAGACCCCGAACTGCAGGGAATGGGCACCACATGCGTCGCCGTGCTGATTGCCGGAGATGTAGCCGCGGTAGGAAACGTGGGTGATAGCCGCGTGTACCGCCTTCGCCAGGGCGTACTCACGCAGATTACCTGTGACCACTCCCTCGTTCAAGAGTATGTCAACGCCGGGGAGCTTTCCCCTGCAGAAGCTCGCAATAGCCGCTTCCGAAACGTCATTACGCGGGCCATCGGTGGCGCCCCCACCGTAGAGCCAGATGTAGACCTCGTGGACCTTGCTTCTGGGGACACCTTACTTTTGTGTAGTGACGGCCTCAGCACGATGCTCACCGATGCGGCCATCGCCCGCATCCTGGCATCTACCGCTACGGCGCAAGACGCGGCAGACCGCCTTGTGGCCGCCGCCAACCTTCAGGGTGGGATGGATAACATCACCGTTATTGTGGTTCGCTACGGGCCATTCCAACCCATGGCAGTTCCCCCCGACCTTGACGAAGACGCCACCACCCTCCCACCGCCCGACGTCCTCGCCGCACATGGGCGAGCTTCCAACAAACGGGGCCCCATAGCGTTTGTGGTGATTGTGGCGATCCTTAGTGCAGCCACGGCGTATTTGTTCCTCAAGGGCCTCCTCATTCCGCCACCCGTGCCCGTGCAGCCCGTCAAGCAGGCTGGCGCTACGGCGAAAGAGGAGGCGGTAGTGGAATATGGATTGCCGGAGATCGTTACGACCAAGCCGGTACAAGGCGCACCGCTTGCATGCGACACCCTGGGGAATGTTTACGCACTCTCTCTCTCGGGCCGTATCCTACGGATCAGTGCCACCGGCAGCACGTCACCGGACTTTGGGCCGCCAGACCCTCGGGCCACGAAGTTTGCGCCGGCCCCGCTATACTGGGCGGTGGATTCGCGCGGCTATCTGTACGTGTGCGATCGCTTGGCCCGGCGCATCCATAAATACGATCCCTCCGGAACCCGCGTGGCCGAGATCGGCGCGGGCAATCTTGTGGACCCCCAAGGCATCGCGGTAGATGGTGCCGGCAATGTTTATGTGGTGGACGGCCATACCCTCAAGGTTTTGCACCCGCGAGCCATATCTACGCCCAACAAAAGCCATGAACCTGGATAGCATCGGCAAATACCAACGATTGAGCGTGCTGGGCCACGGCGCAACGGGCATTGTTTACCTCGCCAAGGACACACTGCTCAACCGGCTCGTAGCACTTAAGGAAATAGATATTCACGCGGGAGATGTAGGCCGCTTCCTGGAGGAGGCCCGCCTGATGGATCGCCTGGATCATCCCAACATCGTGCAGGTGCACGGCGTGGATTTGGTAGACGGTCGGGTTATCCTGGATATGGAATATGTGGATGGGCCAAACCTTCAGCAAATCCTCCGCACGGAAGGCAGCCTGCCCCAGGGCCGCGCGCTGAATATCGCCATCCAGGTGCTTCGGGCTCTGGATTATGCCCATGGCCTCCACGTAATCCACAGGGATATTAAACCTGCCAACGTGTTGGTAGGTTCGAACGATTGCGTGAAATTGGTGGATTTCGGCCTCGCCGAGATCCTCGCCACTAATTCCTACGTGGGCGGAGCAGGGACCTATGCCTACATGGCCCCAGAGGATTTTGACGAAGAACGCCACTCGGACCATCGCAGTGACCTGTGGGCTGTTGGGGTGACGCTATATGAGATGCTCACGGGCCACCGCCCCTTCTGTCCCGTTCGGCCGAAAGATCCCTTCGCGTGGCGCAGAGTGCTTCTTAACGAAGCGCCTACGCCCCTCGCGCACTACTTGCCCACCGTCTCCCCGCAATTGGAAAGCATTGTTGCCAAGGCCCTTGCCCGCGAAAAGGCGCAAAGGTACTCCTCCGCTGCCGAGTTCCTTAGGGACATCCAGTCTTTGGCACCCGCGCAGGCTGCCGACGCAAGAGATCTGCAACTGAGTGCGACCGTTCCCCGGTCCGGAACGGTGCGCCCCACCGGTGCGGCAAGCGCGGGGAATCTGTCGGCGGCAGAACGTCCGCGCCATTTCGTCCCTGCGGTGGCCCTCGATGATGCTGCTCCTACGATACCAGAGCAGGCGGCACCGGCGACCAAGCCTGTGCGCCGAGGATTCCTGCAACGTTTGGGCATTTCACGCCCATCAATTCCGCCGCCCCTCACCATCGAAGCCAGGCCCGAATCCGTATCTATAGAGGGCGTGCGCAAGGGTGATGAGCGAACGGAGCGCATCCAAGTGCGCCTTAAGAATGGCGGGCGAAAACCCGTGGCACGTGTGACGGGAGCGCCCCCGTGGATCACCGTGCGTCCGTTGCTTTTGGACCGCCGCGCGCATACGATCACCCTTACCGTACATTCCGATCGCGTGTGGGAGCCGGGCGATTATCAAGACTTCATCCGGATTGACGGTGGTGGGGTCTCCACAGAAATTCCCGTTCGGGTACAGATACTGCCTCCTCGCCGGAGCTTCAGCCAAGTGGCAGCGTGGTGGCTGCCTCTGTTCATCTGCGCCCTGCTTCCCGTGGGATTGGTGGGGCTCCTCTTACATTCTGTGAGTGCAATGTATCTGGTACCGGCGGCTCTCCTTTCGTCGGCGCTCCTCATGGGGATGCTGCTGCTCGTGAGCAATGCTGCAGATTTGGGCGTGAACGAAAGATACGCTTGCGGCTTCATGATGGCATTCATGCTCATGGCGCTAGGCGCCATCGCCGCCGCCCACAACAGGCTGGTGGTTAGCCCTCTCGCTCTTGCAGGCGTAGGCGTACCCATCGGCGTGATGCTGTTGGTGCAGGTCTTTACTGCCCATCGGTGGAAGTTTTGGGCGGCCGCAGTAGGCGTACTGGCACTGGTTACGTGTAGTAGCTTTGTTCGTGCCCTTTCCCCGTAGAGGAGCCGGATGCACACCATTCACCGCAGGCCAACACGTGGAGGTGCTTTATGAAGCAGAAATATCTAGGATACGCTGCCTTCGGAGGCATCGTTGCATTAGTGGTAGGGCTCGCCGTGAGCCATGCCCTCCACATGCGCGCTCTTGTCAACGCCATGGCAGGCACGAACCCCAAGAGTGCCGCAGCCGCCGCGGCAGAATTGATTAAACAAGAGCAATTCGCGGACTCGATTACCGGCGAGCCCCTTGGTACACGGCTTCGCGTGATCAACGCGTTGGTGGCCCTCGGCACACCCGAAGCCGTTACCCAACTGGATGCCATGCTTAAGGACCAGGACAAGCCGGTTCGCGACCGCGCCCAAGACGCATTGGTGGAATTGGCTGCCCGAAGCGACAAGAACCTAGACAATTTGGTGGCCGGCATCAAAGAGGGGGACGCCAATCAAAGAAACGGGTCGGTACGCGCGCTGCAACGATTGGGCCTTAAGGATCCACGGGAAGCCCTCCTTATCATCCCTAAGGTCTGCAGTCTCATGAAAAAAGAGGCCGGGGCGCGCACCTCTGCAGGCGATGTACTAGGGGCTTTCAAGGCCCAAAGTGATGTGTCGGTGAAGGACCTCATCCCCTATCTTAGCGACAGCGACGAAGGAGTGCGGGCAGCCGCTTGCGACGCCCTCGGCAAAGTAGGCAATCCAGCAGCCATCCCCTATCTGCTGCCCATGCTCCATAACACCCCCAACGTCCACCGGGTAGCCATCGGCGCAATTGCCCTCATTGCAGACCGCTCGGGAGAACAGGCTCTTATTCAAGCGCTGCAGAACCCCAACGAGGACAACGAAGCGCGCGCCCAGGCCGCAACGGGCCTCGGCAAGATCGCCACACCGGAGGCCATTGCTGCATTAGTTAAAGCCCTTACGGATTATGATCTCAAGGTGGAATTGGCAGCCGTGTCTGGGTTGGCACGCGCCGGCGCGCCGGCAGTTCCCGCGCTCCTTGAGGCTCTCAAACAGCCCGACGCGCGCCTGCGCCTTCGGGCTGCGCAAGCACTAGCCGGCATCCAGACGCAACAAGCAGACACAGGGCTCATCGCCCTCCTCCATGACAAAGACCCTCAAGTGCGCGTCGAGGCCGCCCGCGCACTGGGCTTTGAGGGGAACGCGCCCGCAGTGCAACCCCTGGTCCAACTATTGGGGGACCGTAATGGAGATGTTGCCGAAGCTGCGTCCAACGCACTGGCCGCAATCGGTGCTCCCGCTCGGCCCGCCCTCATCGCGGCCCTTTCCGGCCCCGATGTGGAAGCGTACTTCGCTGCCCGTGCACTGGCACGTCAAGGGCAAGCGACCGTACCCCTCATTCAGCGTGCCGCCCAACGCGCACCTAGAGTAGAGCGGTGGGCGGTAGTGGCACTCGGGGCTATGGGCGGTCCAGAAGCTGCGAATGCCCTCCAGAAGCTGGCCGCATCTCCCGATCCACAGGTGCGCAGTAGCGCGGAAGAAGCACTCAAACGCGTGGGGACCCTAAGCCGCACCCAGTGAACCCGCCGGGCCTCCTTTGCAACCAATGGTATGGGAGGCGACGCTGGGCCGGGAGGCAAGGACGCGTCGGCCGTGTACGATGAGCAGCGGATACTTCAGCAGTTGCGGCGCGGAGACCAAACCGTCTTCGGCCAACTCATGGAGCGGTATGAAACACGCATCTACCGCCTGGCGCTTCGCTACGCCCAGACCCCTCAGGATGCAGAGGATATAACCCAGGAGGTCTTCGTGGCAGTGTACCAGGCCATCCCCAGCTTCAGGGGCGCATCTAGCCTCGGAACGTGGATTTACCGCATCGCCCTCAACCATTGCCTCCAGTACGCAAGGAAGCGGCGCCCCGAACCTGTCCCTCTTCACGACGGATTGCAAACCGTTCCCGATGCGCACACGGAAGATCCCTTGGAGGCAGCATCCGCGCATTGCCTGGCGGAACAGGTGGATCGCGCATTGGAGCAATTGGATGCACTTCACCGAGATGTGGTAATCCTCCACGAGCTTCACGGGCTCACGTATGCCGAATGCGCCGGAGTGCTCGGCATACCCGTGGGTACGGTGAAATCTCGGCTTGCCAACGCATTCACGCGATTGCGGGCGATCCTTAAGGAGGCACCGTGATGCGCTGCGATGAGGCCCGAGTGCACCTGAAGGCTCTCATAGACGGTGAACTCACATACGTGCAGGCATGGCGGGTGCGCAGGCATGTAGCCCGTTGCGCTGCGTGCCAAAAAGAAGTAGCAGATCTCCGAGCTATTACCGGCGCCCTGTCTGAGGCCGATCGGGCACTCCCCCCGGCCGACCTGCGCGCGCGGATCCTTGCGGCCCTGCCATCCCCAATTGCCGTTCAGGAGCCCAGCCCCTCCTTGCCGAGGGCCGATGCACCACGTCGCCCATACGGGAGGTATGCGCTGTCCGCCGCTGCAGCCGGGGCCCTCTGCACCTTTCTCGCCGTGTGGATTGTTCTGACACATCCTGCAACAACTCCGGTGGGCTCCCCGAGACTGGAGGCATCCACAAAAGGGAGCGGCTATCCAGAGCAGCACCGTACCAGAAGCGCAGCAGTTCCCAAGGCGGGCAATCCATCGCAGTCACTTATGCGCAGATTGCCACAGCAGCCACCTACCTCTGGCGCCCCACCCCAACCCGCCATCGCACCGCAAGAAGCGCGAACGCCCCCTTCACCCAGGCAACCCGCCATGGTGGCATCGCTCCCTCAAACACCGAGCGAGGCGCCCGGCGAGGAATTCGGGGCCGAGGCCAGATGGAACACGAATTTGAGCACGCGTGCCGCCCTCCGAATGATGAAGGCTGCCCCGCTTGCCGAACTGGCGCGCCCCTCCTCGCCGCCCGAAGGGACGCCCACCTGGGACTTCAATGTAACCGATGTTCCGGAGGCAGAGGTCACCGTGCAGCGTGTGGCCCGAGCCTTAGGCGCCCGCCTGGAGATGGCTTCAACTTCTGAGCACAAAGCCGCAGATTTCCAGCCGAACGAAACCACCCGCGAACAAGAGGTACATGTGGTGACCCTGGTTGTGCCACCAGAGCGTGTGAACGCATTAAAGGAGGAACTCGCCAAGAGGCTTGAGCCCGCCAACAAAACAGCCAAGAATGCCGGCCGCGGTGGTGCCCTGGAAAAAGAGCGCGGCAGCTCAATGGGCGGTGGATTCGGTGGAGCTGCTCCCGAGGCACCCACCGTTCGGATTCGTGTGCGATTGCATGCTGCGCATCCGGCACCGCCCCCGCCCGGGGCCCCCGGCACCACTTCTCCTCGATAGCCGACGCCGTTTCACCCACGTTCAGATCCACGCCGTGGCTATCGGGAACGCAGACCATCGCTTTCTCGGTAAACGTATTGATCGGCGGTCTAGTTCCGATGCCGATTGATCCGGTCTGTCACGTGCTGCCGTTTCCACCGTCCAAAAGATAGACAAGCTCGCCCGGGACTAGCCGGGCGTACCACAGGAGAGACACGCCCCATGCTGCACATCCGTCCTCAGCGGCCTGCCGCATTCGCCTTGCTCGCTGCCTTCCTACTGAGTTGCCTCATAGGATGCGGTGGTGGATCAGGTAGCAGCCCGGCAGGCCCGGTACCCTTCGGCCGCTCCTTCCTCTTCACGTCCAATGGCCAAGTGGTGGCGCTTACCGTGGATGCCGTGGGCCGGTACACCATCTTTGCCCAGGATCCCGTGGCATTGCCCGCAGGTACGGCCGCCCAGGGCAATGAAACGACCGACGGCAAGCTCTATTCCCAAAACTCAGACGGATCCGTGCAGTTCACTGCAACGGAGGCTGCAGACGGCTCAACCGTGTCGGGAACGGTGCGCACCGGCTCGGTGACCATTCCCTTCACGGCAACACTCGCTGCGGCACGGGCATCAACGGCGAACCTCTCCGGTACTTTCCTTGATATTACAGGTGCCACCACACTGCTTCTAACGGTAGATCCCTTAGGCAGCGGCACTCTGTATGGGATCGTGGGCACTGTGTCGGGTGGCGGGCTCATTCAAGTATCCCCAACCGGAGCCATCACCAGCGCAGACGGGCGCATCACCGGCCAGCTTACGGTAAACAACGCTACCGGAACGCTGGTGCTCAACACCCTCAACGGCACCGCCGTCAATCGAACGATCACCCTCAACCAGATGCAGCGGGCCAAATGGACCTTCATGGTGTACTTAAATGCTGCCAACAACCTTCAGGAATTCGGCCCCCTCAATGTGAACCAAATGGAGCAGGTGGGATCCACGGGCTCGGTGAACATCGTCGTCCAATGGAAGCAGGCTGCATGCGCTACATGCGGCACGCCAGATTGGGTGGGCACCCGGCGGTATTACATCACCCGCGATAACGACACGGGAACGGTAAATTCCCAGTTGGTGCAAAACCTGGGAACCGGCGTAGACATGGGAGATTGGCATACCCTCAATTCCTTCATCACCTGGGCCCAGCAGCGCTATCCCGCGGATCATTACGCCCTCGTCATATGGAACCACGGGGCAGGTTGGCGTCCTACCCGCAGTGCACCAGACAGGCGCGCCATACCCTTCCCGCGGTCCGTGTCCATTGATGACTCTACCAATAACGAAATTGAGACGTGGGAACTCCCCCTGGCACTTAACGTTACACCTAAGCTGGATATGGTGATCTTCGATGCCTCCCTCATGCAGATGCTGGAGGTAGCCTATGAGATCCGCAATGTTACGCCACTGGTGGTAGGGTCGGAAGAGAGCCCGCCTGGCGAAGGCTACCCGTACAACACATTCCTCAGCGATTTGGCAGCCAACCCAAACATGAGCCCGGCGGATTTCGGAGCGCGCATCGCCATAGACACGCTGCAATTCTATGGCACCAACACCAATATCACCCAATCCGTCGTGGACACCACAAAGGTCGCTGCAATCGCCAAGAGCCTCAATACGTTTGCCGCTAGCCTAGATGCCCATATTGCAGACAGCCGATCTGCAGAGGTACTCGCCCGCAATACCGCTCAAAACTACGCGTATCCGGAGAATAAGGACCTTTGGGACTACGCCAACATCATCAAACTGAACACGACTGCTACCGATCTGCAACAGGCGGCAGCGGGCGTACAGGCTGCGATCCAACAGGCGGTTCTTACGGAGCAGCACGGGGCCATCAACGGGAACTCCCACGGCATCGCTATCTATGTACCAGATCCACTCTCGTACCTATCGGCATATGGGAACTTGGCGCTTGCCCGGGATACCCTGTGGCCGCGGTGGCTGCAGGACCAACCTCAAAACTGACCGGCTGCAATCAACGCGGGCGGGTATAATGGGCCACAATTGGCTCTGCCAGAACGAATGTGCCGTGGCTTATATCCCATAACCGCCTCAATGGGGAGCAGCAGCTATGCTCACACCGTTTGCCAATGAACCGCCTGCAGACTTCACACAGGAAGAACCTCGGCGCAGGATGTTCGCTGCCCTTGACCACGTGCGCACGCAATTGGGTGCGGACTACCCCCTCGTTATCGGCGGGAAGCGCATTCAAACGCCCGAGCGCATCCTTTCCCACAATCCTGCTCATCCGGATCAGCTTGTAGGATCCGTGGCACGAGCTACACCAGATCTTGCCGATCTGGCCGTGCGCACTGCCCACGAAGCCTTCTCGTCGTGGCGCCGCACAGAGCCAGAAGTACGTGCCCGCATCCTGCTGAAGGCAGCGGCGCTCCTTAGAAAGCGCATCTACGAATTCGCAGCCTGGATGGTCTATGAGGTGAGCAAATCCTGGCCCGAGGCTTATGCGGATGCCTGCGAGGCAGTGGACTTTATGGAGTTCTATGCCCGTCAAATGATGGACCTGGGCCTCCCGCACCCCACCACGCCCTTCGCAGGTGAAGAGAACGAGGTACGCTATCTGCCCCTTGGCGCCGGCAGCGTCATCGCGCCGTGGAATTTTCCCCTTGCCATACTCACCGGCATGACTACAGCAGCCCTTGTGACCGGGAACACCGTGGTCATGAAGCCGGCGGGCCAGGCATCCGTCATCGCAGCCAAACTCTTCGAGTTACTGGAAGAGGCATCGGTGCCGCCCGGAGTTCTGAACTACCTACCATGCTCCGGAAGCGACGCAGGGGAGGTTCTCACTGGGCATCCGCTGGTGCGCTTCGTAGCCTTTACGGGTTCTAAGGACGTAGGGCTGCACATTAACGAGCGCATATCCCACCGAGCGCCGGGCCAAAACTGGATCAAACGCGCCATCCTTGAAATGGGCGGCAAGAACGCCATCATCGTAGACTCGGATGCCGACCTCGATGCCGCTGCCGAAGGAATCGTCGTCTCGGCGTTTGGCTTCCAAGGGCAGAAATGCTCTGCTTGCTCGCGTCTCATCGCACTGGAAGACGTATATGCACCCATCCTCGAGCGCGTGGTAGAACGTGCCAAATCCATTACGGTAGGAGATCCGGTGGATCCCTCCATATTCATGGGGGCTGTCATTGACCGGAACGCCCACGCTTCCATCCTGCGATACATCGGCGTGGGGAAATCCGAGGGCCGACTGGTTTTGGGCGGGGAAGTCCCTACCCATGCGGGCAATGGATTCTTCGTAGCCCCCACGATCTTTGCCGACGTTCCCCCTTCGGCCCGCATCGCGCAAGAGGAAATCTTCGGCCCTGTGCTTGCCGTCATTCGGGCCAGATCCTTTGGCGAGGCTCTCGATATCGCCAACAGCACCGAATACGGTCTCACAGGAGGCGTCTATTCCCGCAGTCGGCCCCACTTGGAGCAGGCCCGCCACGAATTCCACGTGGGCAACCTCTACTTCAACCGGAAGATCACCGGCGCGCTCGTGGACGTGCAACCCTTCGGCGGCTTCAATATGAGCGGAACGGATAGCAAAGCCGGCGGCCGCGATTACCTCCTGCTCTTCACGCAGGCAAAATCCATCTCAGAAAGGTTCTGATGCATGGCAGATGTCGCACCCTCGCCTCTCCCCAAGCAGCGGCCATCCACTCCATGGACCGTTCTGTTGACCGCCCGTGCGCTGTGGACTACCGGTCGCGATGCTTTGAAGGCGCTTGAAGATGCAGGCTGCACACTTCGGGACGGCCCCCGCACGGGCCCCATTGATGAAGACACGCTGATTGCAGCCTTAGAGGGTTGCGATGCCGTAATCGCCTCCATCGAACCCTATACCGCTCGTGTGTTCGCGGAACGTCCTGAGCTCAAGCTCGTGGCGCGATGCGGTGTGGGATACGATGCTGTAGATGTGGAAGCAGCTACGCGAGCCGGCGTTCTTGTAGCAACGACACCCGGAGCGGTATCCGATGCTGTGGCCGACTATACCCTGGGTTTGATGATTGCCGTCGCGCGGCACATTCCCGATGTGCACCAGAAGATGCGCGCGGGAGGCTGGGGAGGTGCGTCTGGTGTGCTGGTGAGCGGGAAGACATTGGGCATCATCGGCCTAGGGAATATCGGCAAGGCGGTGGCGCACCGCGCTGAAGGCTTCCAGATGCGCTTGGTGGGGTACGATCCTGCCCTATCCTCGCCGCCGCAAGATGCCCCTGCCGTAGAGCTGATGTCGCTGGACACCCTCCTGGCCACGAGCGATTTTGTAACTCTCTGCGCTCCGGCCAATCCGCAAACCTATCATCTTATGAATGCGCAACGCCTGGCCAAGATGAAGCCCACGGCATACCTCATCAACACCGCCCGCGGATCTCTGGTTGATGAAGAGGCACTTGTCGCCGCGCTGCATGCGGGGCAAATCGCAGGAGCTGCCCTGGACGTTTTCGAGCGTGAGCCGCTGCCTGCAGATCACCCCCTGCGCCAGGCACCCAATGTGGTTCTATCGCCCCATAACGCCTTCAACGCCACGGAGGCGGCGGCAGCTATGGGAAGGCGCTCCGTTGAGAATGTCCTGGCAGCCATGGAAGGGCGCATTCCCCCCGGATTGCTCAATACGGAGGTCCTGGCGTCGCCGGCCCTGCGCCTATCCGTCCGCGGTCGTTAACTCTGCGGTTATTCCCCGTGCAGCGCCTGATCCAGGAACGCGGCCACACGGTCTGCCGCCTGGCGAATGATCTCCTCGCTCGCTGCATACGACAGGCGCACAGCACGCCGCCCCGCTTCGCCGAAATCAACGCCTGGAGCCACACCCACGCCCGCCCGCTCCAATAGATCAAAGGCGAACCGGTATGAATCCCGGGTAAACGCACTTACGTCGGCAAACATGTAGAAGGCACCGCCCGGCAATATCGGGATCCCGAAGCCCAGCCGGCGAAAGAGGTTTGCCATCACTTCGCGTCGTCTGAAATACTCATGGCGCATGCGCTCCATGGCCAAATCCCCATGGCAGATCGCGGCAATGCCGGCGCGTTGGGCGATTGGGCTGGCGGAAATCAAGAAGCTCTGCTGCATCGTCTGAAACCGACGCATCTGCCCGTGCGGCACCACCAGCCAACCCAACCGCCAGCCCGTCATGGCATACCGCTTGGAGAAACCGTCCGCCACATAAACCCCGTCGGTGAACTCCAGCATGGAATGAGCAGGCTCACCATACGTAAGGCCGTGGTATATCTCATCAGAAATGATCGGAATGCCTAAGTCCGCCAAGCCCTTCATGCGTTCCCCATCCAAAACGGCGCCCGTGGGGTTTGCCGGAGAGTTCACGAGGATCGCCCGTGTGCGCGGCGTTATACGCCGCCGAACCTCCGCCGGATCCAAACGATAGCCGTCCTGTGCGTCCGTAGGGATTTCTACCGGCCTTCCCCCGAAAAACCGCACGAAGTTCGGGTAACAGGGGTAGTGAGGCGTGGCAAACAGCACCTCGTCGCCTGGCTCTATCAACGCCGCACACGCGTAGAAGAGAGCCAAGGACGATCCGGCAGTCACCATGATCTGTTCGGGAGCCACATCGGCGGCATATTTCCTTCGGTACCGCTCTGATATCGCTTCGCGTAGATCAAGCAGGCCTAGCGAGTGGGTGTAGTGCGTGTCTCCTGCCGAAACCGCTTCACACGCAGCCCGGGCGATTTCGGGCGGCGTTGCAAAATCCGGTTCGCCCACCTCCAGATGGAGGATCGTGCGGCCCGCCCGCTCCAACTCCTGAGCCCGTTCCAGAACCTCCATTACAAGGAACGGTTCCAGGCACGTACATCTTTGGGCCAATTGCCAAGCATCCATGGTCGCCCTCCTCAACAATCCTCCGTTATGAACGAATTAGGAGCGCCTCCACGATGCGTTCGGCCGCGTGCCCATCGCCATAGGGGTTCGCCGCGGAGGCCATGGCAGCCCGTGCATCCGCATCGCTAAGGAGCCTGGCCGCCTCTGCAACGATGGCATCCCGATCGGTGCCCACGAGTTTCACCACCCCGGCTTCTACACCTTCAGGACGCTCTGTGGTGTCCCGCATCACGAGGACCGGTACGCCCAAACTTGGTGCCTCCTCCTGTATGCCCCCGGAATCCGTAAGGATGAGCGCGCTCCTCTTCATCAGGTGGACCAAGGAGAGGTAATCTAGCGGCTCTAACAGGTGAATGTTCTTCTGCGCCGAGAGGATCTCCGCAACAGGAGCCCGCACATTCGGGTTGAGATGCACGGGATACACAAACTGCACCTCCCCAAAGCGGCTGGCCAGATCCCGTATAGCCTCACATAATCTTCGAAATGCTGCACCGAAACTCTCGCGACGATGCGCCGTCACCAGCACTACGGGCACGTCGCGCGGGATATCCTTTAAGGGCCCTTGAGACCAGTCATACGGCCGCGAGGCAACGTCCAGCAAAGCGTCTATAACGGTATTTCCCGTCACCAGGATGGCTGCCTCCGGATAGCCTTCGGCCAGAAGCGTACGGCGCGCCCGCTCTGTGGGACAGAAGTAGAGGTCGCTCACTGCATCCGCAAGACGGCGGTTGATCTCCTCCGGGAAGGGACGACGCTTGTCCCCTGTCCTAAGGCCAGCTTCCACATGGCCGAAGCGGGCGCCCTTGTAATAGGCGGCCAGGGATGCCACCAGCACCGTGGTTGTGTCCCCCTGAGCCAGCACCCAATCCGGCCGAACTGCGTCCAGCACCGGTTCCAATCCCCAAAATAGGTTAGCAGTAAGCCGGCAGAGGCTCTGGTTCGGCTCCATCAGGTTTAGGTCATAATCCGGCCGTATCTCAAACAGCCTCAGCACCTGGTCCAGCATCTCACGATGTTGCCCGGTGGAACAGACCACGGACCGAATTTCCCCCGGATGGCGCCGAAGCCTCTGAACCACGGGAGCCATTTTGATGGCTTCAGGACGTGTGCCGAAAACGGAAAGGACGGTGATCATGGCGCCTCCTCGCCCGATACTTGATGCGTACGCCGGCGTCATTAGATTACCTGCACCGCCCGTGCCGGCAGATACGTGCCATGACGTTCCACACAAAAGAAGGCCTGTCCGAATGGACAGGCCTTTGGGCACAATCTCCGCGAGGGATTACGCGCGCGCAGCCTTTATAAGCATGGTGGCAGTTTCACGTGGCAAAAATGCCACTCCTTTCTGCAGCGCAAACCGCGCCGTCGGCTGGGCCATGTGTCCTCGCCGTTTACAGCCCGCCGACCCGGTGCTATAATGCCCTCGGGTGCCCGTTCATCTCATCGGCCTCCAGGAGGCGCAGCCCCGTGCCGGCAGATACGCCGTTTATCACGCATTTATTGCCCCGCAAGGGGCGCCTGTACGTGCTCTCCGGGCCTAGTGGGTCGGGCAAGGATGCCGTTCTGAACGCCATGCTGGGGAGCCAAGACGCTCCGCCTTCGCTGGAACGCTGCGTAACAGCCACCACGCGCCCACCCCGGCCCGGCGAGGTCCACGGCAAGGACTATTGGTTCCTCACCCGCCAAGAATTCGAGGAGGGCATAGCCGGCGGAGTGTTCCTGGAGCATGCCCAGTATAACAGCGCATGGTACGGAACACCACGGCGCTGGGTGGAAGAGCGCGTCGCTGCGGGCGTGGATGTACTCCTAAAAATAGAGGTGCAGGGTGCATTGCAGGTAAAGAAACAATGGCCAGAGGCAATCCTAGTATTCCTGGCGCCACCTTCGTGGGAGGAGCTCGAGCGGCGCATCCGAAGCCGGGGGGCCGACGATGACGCCGCTATTCGCAACCGCCTGGCCATCGCCCGCACGGAAATGGAGGCAGCTAGGGAATACACCTACTTGATTGTGAATGACGTGCTCACCGAGGCTGCGGCCACGCTGCGGGCCATCATCATTGCGGAACGGTGCCGCGTGGCCGCCGGGCCCGTATCCGAAACCGGTTCCCAACCATGAGCGGTTCCCTCGCCAACAAAACGATCATTCTGGGAGTAACCGGCAGCATCGCCGCTTACAAGGCCGCCGAATTGGCTTCGCTGTTGGTGCACGAGGGTGCAGACGTCCGGGTGATCGCAACGCGTAGCGCTCTGCGCTTCGTAGGTGCAGCCACATTCCGTGCGCTCACCCTCAACCCGGTTCTGTCCTCTGTGTTCGACGAACCCACGGAGGGCAAAATTGCCCACATTGATCTGGCGCAAACTGCGCACGCCATTGTGGTAGCCCCGGCCACCGCCAACATTCTGGCGAAGATGGCCCACGGTATCGCCGACGACCTGCTCAGCACCGTTCTCTTGGCGGCTACGGCTCCTGTGCTCGTTGCCCCTGCGATGAACCCGGTGATGCTTGCACATCCGGCAACTCAAGCCAACCTTCACGCTATAAGGCAACGTGGTGTAACGGTGGTGGATCCCGAATATGGCATCCTTGCGTGCCGATCGGAGGGCCAAGGGCGTATGGCGGAGCCCCAGCGCATCCTCGAAGAGATTGTAAGACTGGCCTCTCGCGCTCGGGATTATGAGGGAGTGCGCGTGGTCGTTACGGCAGGCCCCACACGGGAACCCCTAGATCCCGTCCGCTTTCTCAGCAATCGGTCCTCAGGCAAGATGGGGTACGCCTTGGCCGCGTCTGCTGCAGAGCGGGGCGCCACGGTTACGCTCATCACGGGCCCCACATCACTCCCCGTTCCCCCCGGTGTGGAAGTGATCCGCGTCACCACCACCCAAGAGATGCTGGACGCCGCTGCGCGCGCCTTCGATGAATGCAGCCTTTTCATCGGAGCCGCCGCACCCGCAGACTATCGCGCCGCGGCTCCTGCGAACCAGAAGCGGCACAAAACCGGGGAACCGTGGAGCGTGCATCTGGTGGAAACACCGGATATTCTGGCCACGCTGGGTGCACGCAAACACGCCCAGGTGCTGGTGGGCTTTGCGGCGGAAACCCATGACCTGTTAGACCGGGCAATGCAGAAACTGCGCCGCAAAAACTTAGACCTCATCGTCGCCAACGATGTATCGGCACCAAACGCAGGCTTCGAGCTGGATACGAACACGGTGACCCTGGTATGGCCGGACGGCAGCAAGGAATTCCTTCCCAATCTGCCGAAATCGGAGGTGGCGCATCGCATCCTCAGTGCCGTGCAACCACGCGTAACGCGGGCAGGCAGGCCGCCCGGGTCCACCGAAAAATGAAGTCAGTTCTGTGGTAGTATAGGGTAGTAACAAATGGGGATGATGCTCCTGGTGATGGCAGAGCGAAGGCACTTCCGGAGCGCGCATCCCCGGTTATGTGGCAGGGGTACAACCGATGCAAAACCGGTCCAACGGTGACGAGAAGCATTCCGGGAATGGTGAGGGTACCACCGGCGGCCCTGCGCGACCGAATACCATCCGCGTGGCCGTATTGGACAGTCATGACCTCATTCGCGAGGGACTTGCAGCTCTGTTCGCAGGCACGGAAGACTTGGAATGTGTGGGCGCATGGAGCGACCCGCAAGTAGCCCTAAGGCAAATCGAGAACCTTCAGCCGGACGTGCTCTTGGTGGACGTTCACTTGCCCGAGCAAGCAGCCTTCGAAACACTGCGGTTGTTGCCAAGTATTAGTCCGCAAACCCGCGCCATCGTTACCGTGGATTGCCGAGAAGAGCAGTGCGTGATCCTGAACCCTCACTGGAATAGTGCATCGCATCAGCCCTTGCGCGTGGTTTCACAAGCCTTCTCCGAGCCGGATGATTGCCTTCAGATTGCGCTTAAGATGGGCGCCCATGGTGTGGTACGCAAGCAGTCGTCCTTCCGGTACCTGGTGCAGGCCATTCGATCGGTTCACGCGGGGCAACATTGGATGGAGCTCCCCACAGCCACGCGCCTGGCTCAGCAATACCTCATCACCCTTCGCCCAGGGGAAGCACCCGCGAAATCGGGTGTGGAGAGCCTAACTCTTCGGGAACGCCAGGTAGTAACCCTGATCGCCCAGGGGCGTTCCAACAAAGAGATTGCTCATGAACTGCATCTGGGCTACTCCACCGTAAAGAACTACGTCTCCAGCATCCTTGAGAAATTGGCTTTGGGAGACCGCACTCAGATCGCGCTCTACGCCATTGACCAGAATGTGATCGAGGCGTAGAAACCGGTCCCCCTTCCTCTCCATCAGTACCGCGGTACTGGCCATTGTTTCCTAATACCCATTGCAGAGCGGACACTTTGTGCCGTATTGTACAAAGTGAATGCGGGCGACGCTCCGTTCGCCGTAACGTAGGAGTGTCGTCCTTCCCGGGTGAAGCGCATGGCATTCTCTGCCTCGGCAGAGGCAATCGTAGCCGGTACCGCTGATGTGCCGTGCGGGCCCTGCCCGGGGTCACGCTAATGCAACTCGAGACAAAGGAGCGGTTCCATGAGAGCATTGCGAAGCACCCTGGCCATCTCGCTGATGGTGGCATCGGCAGCAGCGCTGGCTATGCCTAGCTTCTACACTGTCTTCAAGCAGACGTTCAAGGTCCCAGAGGGGTCTGCGCTCGCCAAGGCGAATTGCGCGGTATGCCACAGCCAAGTGCCCAAGCTTAATCCCTTCGGTGTGGACATTCAGAAGGCGATGAAGGAACTCAAAACCAACAAGGTCACGCCTGAAGTCCTCAAGAAGGTGGAGAATCTGGATTCCGACAAGGACGGCGTCAAGAACATTGACGAGATCAAGAAGGGGACATTGCCCGGAGATCCCAAGAGCAAGTAGTTGAACGCAGGGGCCGCTTCGGGGAGGGCGGCCCCGCCCCCTACAGGCACCCTCACGGGATTAGGGAGAACGGCGCATTGTGAAGCACGCCTTCGGGGAGAGGCGATGTTCAAGAAAATTCTAGTGTGTTCCGACGGTTCGGACCGCGCCATTAAAGCAGCAGGCGTGGCGGCCGAGCTTGCCAAGAGCCTAAATGCCGCCCTCACCATGCTGAGCGTGTGCCAAATCCCCGAGGTAAGCGAGCCTTTCCCTGGTGCGCCTACGCTTTCCCTTCCCGCAGTGGATCGGTATGTGAGGGATATGCATCTAGCCGTCGTGGAGCGTACCCTCCCCATTATCCGCAATGCCGGTGTGCCATGCGATATCCTTGGTGAGGTCGGCGATCCGGTAAGCGTGATCGCGCAGATCGCCGAGTCGCGCGATTTTGACCTCATCGTTATGGGCAGCAGGGGCCTAAACACGAGCCAGGCCGCTAGACTCGGCAGCGTGTCGTATGGTGTGATCGAACGCGCGCACTGCCCTGTACTCGTCGTACGATAGCGTCTTCGTATCGCAAGGATATGTGGCCTTCACGCCGCGTGCAGTATATTGCGATAGATAGAGAATTACTTCGCAACATTGACCTACCCATTCAAAATGCGGGCAGAATGGACCGCAACTGGGGCTACTTCCTAGAACCTGTGATGATGGAGCACGCCCCTGGCTACAACAGTGGTGCCAAGCGCTTCGAGTTGGGCGAGAGCGCCTTCGAGATGGAGTTCGCCACTGTGAAGTATTACTCAGGCAAGCCGAACAACTACTTCTCCACCAAGCTTGGGCAATTCGGCTTCGGGGGCATTGACGGCTACAAGGCCAACGATCGGCCCGTGAGCACCGGTCGTCCCCTCATGTTCACACAGAAGATTAATGCCTTCTCTCAAGATGCCACACAGCGGCGGATAGATCTTGGATTCACCATCGGGGACAACCACTTCACGGTAGCCTAGCTCTACTGCCCGCATACATGCCCATCCGCCGATAACGCTGGGCATGGGTGCACCACCATCTGTGAAATAGTACTCAAGTCCCGCTCGGCAGTTCTTACTTCCTATTGCCAGGCTTTTATGCGGCAGGTATCTTGCATTCTCGGGTGCCATCGCACAGAGTCACGGCATCGCCTAGGCCAATCGGTCGGGTTGAAGATGCGCGTGCCCAAACAGTTCACACCTAAGGAGGCCGCCATGAAGACCATTCGACTGGCCCTAACTTTGGGGCTTACACTTCTGGTAACGGCTGCACTCGCCGTGCCCTCCATGCTCGTGGAGTTCAAGGCCGCCTATAAGAACGTCATCCCCAAGGGGTCCGCTTTGGAGAAGGCCGCTTGTGAAACGTGCCATGTGGGTCACACTCCCAAGCTGAACCCGTATGGAGAGGACATCAAGAAGGCCCTAACTGCTGCCAAAAGCAAGAAGCTGACGCCCGAGATCCTTAAGAAGGTGGAGAACCTCGATTCCGACAAGGACGGCGTCAAGAACATTGCCGAGATCAAGAAGGGAACGCTCCCCGGAGATCCCAAGAGCAAGTAAGGCACGTGTAGAGAATGCGGCGGGGCCGGATGAGGGCGCACAACCCAAACTGCTCCGCCGCGGCTCTTGCGGGCGAATTGCTCGCCTCCACCGCCTCTAGCCAACACGCTATGGCACCAACCCGCACATACTTGGCACGGGGGCTCTTTATTCTGCTGGCGGCCCTTGGCCTGGAAGCAGGGAGTATCCTTGCACGCGCCCAGAACAACGGCCAGTGCCTGGCGTGTCACCAGGACCCGAACCTAGCCGCCACCCGGGCGGGACGCAAGATCTCTCTGTACGTGGATGCGTCCATCCTTGCGCGCTCTCCGCACCGCGATCTCAAGTGCGTCATGTGCCATTCCGGCTTCGACGCCAACAAGATTCCCCACGCCAAGCCCATCCAGCCGGTGGCTTGTTTGGATTGCCACAGCGATGCCGCATCGCGCCACACGGTGCACAGGAACCTTATTTTCACAGGGGCAACTTCTGCGGATAAGTCTGCTGGGTGCAAACAGTGCCACGGCACCCACGATGTGAACGTGAACGTAGGCAAGGGATGCGCCGTTTGCCATAGTGAGGCAGCCGCATCATTCCAGGCCTCCGCCCATGGCCAAGCCGTGGCCGCGGGTGTGTCGGCTGCTCCATCGTGCCTCACCTGCCACGCGGCAAACCTAGTCCCTTCGCCCAACGGCTCGGATCTGTTGCGCATCAAGCAGGCGCAGACGGCCAAGTGCCTGTCCTGCCATCTGGATAACCCTCAGGTGCGAGCTCGCACCACCCCTACAGCGGGGTTCATCGCTGCTTATGAAACGAGCGTCCACGGCCGAGCACTGGCCAACGGCAATGCACAGGCAGCCAATTGCGTGGATTGTCACGGTGCCCACAATATGCGCAAAGGCACGGATCCGGCCTCGCGCCTAAGCAAGCAAAACACAGCCGACACCTGCGGCAAATGCCATGCCCAGATTGCCCAAGAGTACAAGGCCTCGATCCACGGCACCGCCATTGCGAAGGGGTCTCGGGATGCCCCTACCTGCACAGATTGCCACGGGGAGCACAGCATTCTTCCGCCCAGCAATCCCCGGTCGCCGGTTGCGCCTAGGAATGTGGCCGAGGAGGTCTGCGCCACCTGCCATAGTTCCGTGCGCCTGGCGGAACGCTACGGCTTCCCCAGCGATCGCTTTCAAACCTTCGAGGATAGCTACCACGGATTGGCCATGCGAAACGGTGCAACGAATGTTGCCAACTGCGCAAGTTGCCACGGCGTGCACAACATCCTGCCATCCAGCGACCCTCGTTCCACCGTCAACAAAGCAAACCTTGTGCGAACGTGCGGCAAATGCCACCCGGGTGCAAATGCCCGCTTCGTGCAGGGCCGTGTGCATGTACAGGTTACCGAGCACAAGGCTCCGCTTCTGTACTGGATATCCACCCTGTACCTTGCGCTCATTGCTTCGGTTATTGGCGGCATGTTCCTGCACAATGTGGCGGACTTCATCCGCAAAGCCAAGGTACACTTAGGCCGGCGGCGGGGCGTGCTTCCTCGTCTGAACACGGGGCACGGTCTCTACCTGCGCATGACGCTGAATGAGCGTTTGCAGCACGGCGTACTCATGATCAGCTTCATTACTTTGGCGCTCACCGGATTTATGCTGGTGTACCCGGATGCCTGGTGGGTGGATTGGACGCGGCGTGTGTTGGGACACGTATATCAGTTGCGCGGCACCATCCACCGAGCCGCAGGGGCGACACTGCTCCTTGCCGGGATTTACCATATCTTCTATCTCAGCTCCACCCAGCGGGGACGTGAGCTTTTCCGCGACTTGCTGCCGCGCAGGCAGGACTTCCTAGATGCCTTTGCCATGGCCAAGTACAACCTTGGGCTATCGCCGCACCGGCCGCCCCTTGATCGCTTTTCGTACATCGAAAAGAGTGAATACTGGTCCCTTGTGTGGGGTACCGTGATCATGGGGGGCACCGGCATCATCATGTGGTTTGAGGATTTCTTCCTGCGCTACGTAACTAAGCTGGGTTGGGACGTGTCCAGCACCATCCACTTCTACGAAGCATGGATGGCCGTTCTTGCCATTCTCGTATGGCACATGTATTTCGTGATCTTCAATCCAGACGTATACCCAATGAACCTTGCCTGGCTCCGTGGAACCATATCCGAAGAAGAGATGGCAGAGGAGCATCCATTGGAACTGGAGAGGCTGAAAGGACGCAGGGCCACACCGCCCTCGCCGTGAGCCTCAAGCTTTCAGGCAATCCCCCGTAATCCACGCCGACACACACCAGAACACGGGCGGACGGACACATTATGCGCGGGCAGGCGGATGCCCGCACGAAAGAATGGCCGGACTGCCTATCCGCCTCGATGCACCGGTATAATCAGGGAGGTATTACTTGTATGAAACGACGTTTGCCCGCTTCGTTTTATAACCCCTACACCCTGGGCGGCGCCGTGCTTTCCGTCTTCACGGTGGGGCTCATCCTGTTTCTGTACGTGGTAGAGGTGTTCTCCAAACAGGAGCACCCCTACATGGGCCTCGTTACGTTTGTGCTGCTGCCGATCTTCTTCGTGTTGGGTGTCGCTATCTCCCTGGGAGGCATCTGGCACCAGCACCGCCGCATTCAAGCAGGGCATACGGAGGAGTTCCGATTGCCCACCGTAGATCTCAACAACCCGCGGCACCGCAATGCCGTGGCACTCATAGCGGCGGGATCCTTCCTCTTTTTGGTGGTTTCCGCCTTCGGTAGCTACCAAGCCTACCAATACACGGACTCTGTAGAGTTCTGCGGGCAGGTATGCCACACCGTCATGAAGCCGGAATACGTAGCCTACAAGAACTCGCCCCACGCACGCGTAGCATGCGTAGAGTGCCACATCGGTCCTGGAGCCACGTGGTTCGTTAAGTCCAAGCTCTCAGGCAGCTACCAGGTGTACTCCGTACTTTTCCACAAGTACCCTAAGCCTATCGCCACCCCCATTAAAAACTTGCGCCCGGCGAAAGAAACGTGCGAGCAATGCCATTGGCCAAACTTCTTCTACGCCGAGAAGCTCCAAACCAAAACGTACTTTCTCTCCGATGACGGTAACTCCCGCATGACCCTCAACATGCTTATGAAGATCGGCGGCGGTAACCCTGAACACGGCGCCACGGCCGGAATTCACTATCATATGTACATCAACAGCCACATCTGGTACATCGCCACGGACAAGGAGCGCCTCAACATTCCCTACATCGAGGCCCGCTCGCCAGACGGAAAGGTCACGGTATGGCAAAGTACCGATAATCCCCTCACTCCACAGCAAATCGCCAAAGGCACCAAGCATCTGGTGGACTGCATCGAATGCCATAACAGGCCTTCCCACCAATTCCAAAACCCCAACGCTGCCGTGAACCAGGCTATGTCGCTGGGATGGATCAATCCCGATCTCCCTGGCATTAAGGCGCTGGCGGTTCAAGTGCTGGAGAAGCCGTATAAAACTCAAGCGGAAGGCCTCCGGGCAATACCGGCGGCGGTAGAGGATTATTATCGCAAAGAGCACCCGGAGATCTTATCCGCCCGCCAACCTGACGTAGATGCGGCCATCCGCCAAATACAGCGCATCTATGAAAACAACTACTTCCCGGAGATGGGGGTGAGCTGGCGCGTGCATCCGGATCATATCGGGCATATGTACTCTACCGGTTGCTTCCGGTGTCACGACGGCAAGCATGTTACCTCCGATGGCCGCGTGCTCACACGGGATTGCAACGTATGCCATACCATCCTCTCCCAAACGATGCCCAACGGCAAGCAAACCGTGTCTCTCAACGGTGTGCCATTCACCCATCCGGTGGATATAGGCGATGCATGGAAAACAACCAACTGCAGCGACTGTCATGCCCAGCAGAACTCTCAATAGCACAATGCCTCTTAGCGAGGCCCGTAACGAACCTTGAGGATTCCATTAGGGCAGCCCTCGGGCTTGAGCCGGTGGCTGCCCTAAGCTAATAACTCAGGTGAGGTAATCGCCATGTCTGATGTACCGCTCGATCCTGAACAGAGGCAGTCGGAGCCGCAACACAGGGACACATCCGCTCAGCCCCGGCGCAATTTCCTGGAGTGGCTCCTGGGCGTGGTTGTAGCAGTGTCGGCGCTGACCTTTGTTGCCCCCATGGTTGCCTACCTCAGTCCCAGAAGGACGCGGAAGGGTACCAATGTGCTTATGGGTTCGGATGGCCGACCTGTGCCATACAAAGAGCTAAACACGAACCCCGTGGTAGCGGGAGTAGGCGTCAACGGCGAACCAACTCTTGTGGTGAAGTATTCGGGAGAAGTGCGGGCCTTTTCGGCAGTGTGCACACATCTGGGATGCCTTGTTAAATGGAACGCTGCTAAGTCCGAATTCCTGTGCCCATGTCATGGAGGCGTCTTCGATGCCAACGGAGTGAACGTGTCGGGCCCACCACCGAAGCCGCTCAAACGCTACAAGGTATTCGCCACGGCAGAAGGAGAGATCGGCTTGGAGGAGGTTCGGGCATGATGCCAATCATTCGGCCGGTTCTCAACTGGATAGATGAGCGGCTCAGGATCCACGCAATCATCCGGGCCACCCTCACCGAATACATGGTTCCTGCGAACCTCACGCTCTGGCATACCCTGGGCTTCGTGCTGGTAACGTGCTTCGTGATCCAAGTGGTAACCGGGATGCTCTTGCTCGTCTACTACGTTCCAGACACGGGGCGCGCCTTCGACACCGTTAAGTTCATCACGAACAAGGTTCCGTATGGATGGCTCATTCGGGACCTTCACGCCATGACCTCCCACGTGTTCGTCCTGGCGATCTTCCTCCACATGGCTTCAACGCTGTGGATGAGGGCCTATCGCACCCCAAGGGAACTCCAATGGATCACAGGAATGATCCTTCTGGGGCTTGTCCTAGCGGCGGGCCTCTCTGGATACCTGCTGCCGTGGAGCCAGCTATCCTATTGGGCCACCACCGTGGCCACGAATGCGGCAGGAAGCATCCCTCGCATTGGGCATACTCTTGTGCTTTGGATACGTGGAACTCCCAATGTAAGCCAGTACACATTGGGACGCTTCTTCGCCATGCACGTGTCCATCATCCCCTTCAGCATCCTCGCAGTGATCGGCATGCACCTCCTCTTCCTGCGCCTTACCGGCATCGCCGTGCCGGGCGGTGAAGACAAGGCAACGGTGCGCAAGGTGCCCTTCTTTCCGCACATGGTTACAAAGGAACTGGCATCTGTGTTCGGCACCCTAATCCTGGTGAACCTGCTGATCTTTTACTTCCCTCAGGTCAACTTTCCCGAGGATGCGCTCATCCCTGCCAATCCGCTGGAGACGCCGGCGCACATCAAACCCCACTGGTATTTCCTGGCCAACTACCAGTTTCTCAAAATCGTTCCGAACGAGTTCCTGGGGATCATCCTGCAAGTGATTGTAGGAGTGGTGTTGTTCTTTCTCCCCTTCCTAGACAGGGGGAAAAAGTCATCACGCCTCTACGATGGGGTTTTCTATACCGTCGTTACCCTGGCCATTCTGGGGTATATCGGGCTCATGGTGTGGGGATACTACTCATGAGGGAGCGCGGCAATATGAAACGAACGATCGCTGCAATCTGCCTGGCGCTGCTCCTATCCACGGCAGCCAATGCGCAGAACTCTTGCTACAAATGCCACCTGCAGAACGAGGGATCGGGACCCGGACCCGCACACGACTGGCCGACGAGCATCCACTTTCGCAATGGCATTGCCTGTGCGGATTGCCACGGGGGTAACCCTCGGTCTGATGACCCGCTTGTGGCCATGAACCGTGCGCGGGGCTTCCTGGGTAAGCCCTCTCCTACCCAGGTACCCAACTTCTGCGGCAAATGCCACGAGGCCATACGGGATAACTACCTCGAGAGCGCCCATGCCAAGGCTCTGTTCGCCGGTGTTCGCCCAGCTCCAAACTGCGTCACCTGCCATACCGCCCACCGCCAACAAAAGGTGACGCTGGATCTCATCAACCCGCAAACGTGCGGGCAATGCCATAGTTATGACCGCGCCGCACGCCTTAAGGAAGCCATGGGCGGCATGGAAAAGGATCTCACAAGTCTCAGCAAGGAGGAACGCCGCATCTTCCTAAACGGAATAGATACAGAGGAGGAGCAAAAGGCCCTCTTTGACGTCCGCAATCGCGTCCATCGGCTTACACACGTGCTGGATATCAACAAGATTCTGCCAGAGCTGGCAGCCGTGCGGCCGGACCTCAACCGTGTACAGCATGAGGTGGACCTGAAGCAGAAGGAGCTGGAAGATCGGCGCCACCAAGGCAACATTCTGATGGGGCTCTTCTTTGTGGGCGCCATCGCAGCCTACGCTACCCACAAGAAGCTTATGGAACCGCACACGCGCGAAAAATAGTACGGCGGAGTGTACGGCTCGGCGCCTACTCTTCTACGCGGAGCCAGTTTTCCACACGCTCCACGCATGGGAGCTTCTTGATCAGCTCCAATGCTGCGCGCATGTTGGCTTCTCGCACGCGATGGGTCACCCACACGATCTCGGCGCGCTCCCCCACCGCGGCCTTTTGTACTACGGACGCAATGGACACCTCATGGTCTCCCAGCACACCCGCGATGGAAGCCAGAACCCGCGGCCGATCGGCCACAAGCATCCGAATGTAGTACTTGGTCTCCACCGCGTCCATGGGCAGCATATGGCGCTGTTCAAAGCATGTGCAGGTAATGCGACTGGTGGCGCCATGGAGGATGTTACGGCACACATCCATGATATCGCCAACCACGGCGCTTCCCGTGGGCATCATTCCGGCTCCACGGCCGTAGAACATCACATCCCCCACGGCATCACCCCGAAGGTAGATGGCGTTGTACACATCATTGGTAGATGCCAATGGATGTGATGCAGGTAGCAGCGCAGGATGAACACGCACCTGCATACCGTCATCGCCTACGCGGTTGGCAATGCCCACCAGCTTGATTACATATCCTAGTTCTCGGGCACACTCTATATCCCTGCGAGTAATATGGGTGATGCCTTCCACATAAACATCCTGCACGAATACCCGGCTTAGGAATGCGATGGAGCTTAGGATCGCGATCTTATACTGGGCGTCGAAGCCCTCCACGTCGCTGGAAGGATCTGCTTCGGCATAGCCCCTGGCCTGGGCCTCACGGAGGGCTGTTTCAAAATCTATGCCCTCGCACGTCATCCGCGTGAGAATATAGTTTGTTGTGCCGTTGACAATCCCCATCACTTCCTGCACAGCATTGCCTGCCAGTGCATTCTTCATGGGCTGAATGATGGGAATGCCGCCGCCCACCGAGCCTTCAAACTGGAAATCCAGCTTGCGGCGAGCGGCCTCTTCCATAATCGCGTGCCCTTCCTTGGCGATAAGTTCCTTATTCGCCGTTACTACGTGTTTACCGTTGGCGAAGGCACGCAGAATGAATTCCCGTGCGGGGCTCACACCGCCGATCAGCTCGCAAATGATGTCTATAGAAGGATCATCCAGTACGTCCAGGGGATTATTCGTAAGGAGAGAGCGATCCACCGTAACCGCGCGCTTCTTACGCAGGTCGCGTACGGCAATGCGCCGGATCACGAGCCGCGCACCCACCTTTTTCTCGATGGCTGAACGGTTCTTCTCCAGCACTGCTACGGTGCCCGATCCTACAACACCCAAACCAAGGATACCGATGCTGATGGTGTCTTTCACTTCGTCCTCAAGAGGTTGGGCTCAGGTGTCTGCCCGCAAATACATGAGGGGCTCCCCTGTGCGCACCAACGTGCCGTCGCGGGCAACAATCTCCACTACGGTGCCGGCGTGTTCGGAGGGGATCTCAGAAAACACCTTCATCGCTTCGATGATGCCCACCGGTTGCCCCACTTCTACTCGGTCCCCCACCTCCACCAAAGGCGGGGCACCCGGAGACGACGCGCGGTAGAACACCCCCACCATGGGCGACACAATCGCTAGGCGCGGACCAGCTTCAGCGGGCTCTTTCTGACCGAGCGGGGGTCCGGCCCGACCGGCAACCGCTACCGGTGCAGTGGCCTGGGTATGGACACCTCCGCCACAGCTACTCGCGATTACGATGCGCCGCCCAGGCTCCGCAACCTCCACACGCTCGAGTGCATGCTCTTGCACAAGGCGCACGAGCGCCGCAACTTCTTCCAACTCAAAACCGAATTCAGCCATCTGCGTGGAGGCTGCCTCTCCGCACCCCATAAAAGCAGGGAAGGGCGATACTTCCCGCCCTTCCACCTGGGCGTAAGTATATCATCGGCGGCATCACCTGTCAATATGGAGCGGCCGCTTCCGGCTCAATATAGCAATTATCGCAAGGCTGGTATTAGGTAAAAGCATCTTTAGCGGCCCACTGCGCCCTAGGGCTCGGGCTGCGGCCGGTGTGCCTGGCCCTGCATTCGCCGATTCGTCCCTCGGGTTGTAACCAAACGGTCCCTCCGGTATTCCAATACAATGGTAACGCCGTGACGCGCTGCTTCCAGCGTTCCCTGGATGCCGGCGGCCAGCGAAGCAGACTGGGACTTCAGCCGCCCTCCGAGGGAGCGAGCGGGCCGGGAATTAGGGGGAAGTTTCCGGCCCGTCTCTTATGTGCTACAATATACCATGAGGATCGGGGCCAGTCACGTCAGGGCCGGTTATGGCCGCCTCGAAGTTATCCGTGACGTGTCCCTCCAACTGCACCCCGGCGAGTTTGTTGGTCTTGTTGGTCCCAATGGGGCAGGCAAGTCTACCCTCCTGCGCGTTTTGAGCGGAACATTGCCGACCCTATCCGGCAATATCACGCTTGATGGGCTTCCCTTGGCTCGCTTCACCGCGCGGGAAATCGCCCGCAAAATCGCCTTCGTGCCACAGAGTGAACCCACGCTCTTCGACTTCACGGTGCGCGACGTTGTACTCATGGGTCGTCACGCTCATATCCGGGGGCTTACCGGAGAGGGACCTGAGGACTTCGCGGCGGCTACGCGGGCTATGGCGGCAACGGACACCCTCCCCCTGGCCGAGCGCCCCATCACCACCCTTTCCGGAGGAGAACACCGACGCGTCCTCATGGCGCGGGCTCTGGCTCAAGAAGCTCCCGTGCTTCTTCTGGATGAACCCACGGCCCATTTGGATCTTTCGCACCAGGTGGAACTCCTCAACGTGATCCGCAAGCGTGTGGAAGAGGGGGCGACCGCTCTTGTAGCCCTGCATGACCTCAATCTGGCCGCTATCTTTTGCCACCGCGTGCTTCTGATGGCCTCGGGAAGCATCGCCGCCGAGGGCGCCATCCAAGAGGTGTTGCGCCAAGATATCCTCACCCGCGTATACGGAGGAGGCATTGAGGTGCACCGCCATCCTGTTACGGGGAGCCCGGTGGTTCTTCCAGCTCCGCCGTTGCCGTCTACGCCAACCGCACCAGCCCATCGCATCCACGTGATCTGCGGCGGGGGAACAGGCGCCGCCCTACTTTCGGAACTGGTGCGCCGCGGATACCACGTCACTGCGGGCGTACTCAACAGTATGGACACCGATGACGACGTATGTGCCGCCCTAGGCATCGAGCGGGTCACCGAGGCGCCCTTCTCTCCCGTGGGCGCCGCAGCCCTGGAAGCTGCCCGCGAACTGGTGGCACGATCGGATGCCGTGATCATGTCCGAGGTGCCCATCGGCAAAGGCAATTTAGCAAATCTGGATTTGATCTTCGCCGCGCTAGACCAGGGCAAGCCCGTGTTTTTGGTGGGCGATCCCTCCTTCGCTCACAGAGATTTCACCGGCGGCATGGCCATTACCCGTTGGAGGGAGGCAATCGCCCGCGGCGCACGCACGATCACCGGTCTCAGCCAACTCGATCTGGCAGCGCCGTCTTCCCAGGAAACTTCGGCTAGCTCGCACCACCCTTAATGATGTTGCAAACGATATCCTTATACGGAGGACACTGTCGTGAAGCTACTGGGCAAAGACCGCACGTTCTTCCAATTGCTGCAGGCCCAGGCGGATGCTGCCTTTCGGGCAGCCCAGGAATTCCACGCACTGAGTCAGGACTTTGAACACCGCGCAGATCACGCCCGGCGCATCGAAGAGATTGAGCATGAAGCCGATGACTTTACCCACCAGCTTGCCAATCGCACCGATGCTACCTTCGTGACCCCACTGGATAAAGAAGATCTGCATAAGCTCTCTAGCGCATTGGACGATATCACGGATTTCGTGGAAGCTGCCAGCGGCCGCATCGCACTATACCAGCTCTCCGTCCCAAGGCCGGATTTGCCTCCCCTGGTATCTCTACTCGTGGACACCGTCCGCGCCACTGCCGACGCAGTGAATCTTCTAGACAATCCTAAGAACCGTAAGGCCTTTCATGAAGCCCTCATACGCATCCACGAACTTGAGAACCGCAGCGATAAGGCGTTCCGTGAAGCGCTTGCCACCCTGTTCAATACGCCAGGCAATGACGCCATTATGGTGATCAAGTGGAAGGAGATCTACGACCGCATCGAGATTGCCACAGATAAGTGCGAGGACGTGGCTACTGTGTTGGAAAGCGTGGTCGTGAAGTATGCCTGAAGTAGGTCTCCTCATCGTTCTCGTGGTGACGCTAGCCCTCTCTTTCGACTACATCAACGGCTTCCATGACAGCGCCAACGCCATTGCCACCGTGGTATCCACTCGGGTGCTCTCTCCTCGCGTCGCCATACTCATGGCCGCCGTTCTCAACTTTGTGGGAGCGCTGGTATCCACCAATGTGGCACAGACAGTGGCGAAGGGACTCGTGCGGCCGAGTGACGCTACGCAATGGGTGGTTCTGGCGGCAATCGTGGGGGCGATCGTATGGGACCTTGTCACCTGGAGGTACGGCATCCCCAGCAGTTCCTCACACGCACTGGTGGGAGGATTAGTGGGAGCCGCCGTCGTGCACGGCGGGATGGGCGTAGTCCTGTGGAAGGGGCTGTGGGAAAAGGTGGTGGTGCCGCTCGTGGCCTCGCCACTGGCCGGCTTTGTAATGGGTTTTGTGCTGATGCTTCTTATCTTTTGGGCTCTGGCAGGCGTACAACCCGGCAAAGTGTCTGGCTGGTTCCGACACCTTCAGGTGATTTCGGCAGCGTCTATGGCCTTTTCCCACGGCCTTAATGACGCCCAAAAGAGTATGGGCATCATCACCCTCGCGCTTGTTTCGGAGGGATATCTGGCTAAGCCGGTCATCCCATTGTGGGTCATCCTCTGCTGCGCCACCATGATGGCGTTGGGTACCTCCGCGGGAGGATACCGCATCATCAAAACGATGGGACACCGCATCATACGCCTGGAACCCGTGCACGGCTTCGCTGCGGAAACGTCTGCGAGCCTTGTGCTGATGACCTCCAGCCATTTCGGGATGCCCGTAAGCACCACGCACGTAATCTCCGGGGCGATCTTCGGTGTTGGAGCCTCCAAGCGCCTTTCGGCGGTACGGTGGGGAGTAGCCCAAAGCATGGTAGTTGCTTGGATCCTAACGCTGCCCGCATCCGCTACCGTAGCCGGGATCACGTACGCGATTTTCCGAACCTGTGGCGCTCGTTAATCAGGCGCTGTCGCGACTACCAATACTTCCAACTGCCCGTGTGCAGAATGTACATGGCTAGGAGGAGATTGGTGCATCCATGGGCGACCACACATGCAAAGAGGCTCTGCGTGCGCTTCAGTAACCACCCGTAGGCCATACCGCAGATGACGGCCACCAGCCACTCCGTGTGGGCAAGCCCAAAGAGCACCGCAACGCCCCAAAAACCGTTGCGCGAGTATTCCCAGGGAAGGATCTGCCGCCATCGCTGAGTAGTGAGATACCGGATGAGCCAGGACCGCCAGAAAAGCTCCTCCATTACGGGCACCATCACCGCCATGGCATAGATCGTAACTCCAATGAACGCGATGCGAGCAACCGGCGAGGGTATGCCGGCGAACGGATTGAACGCGGACCTTGAGCCCAAATGAGGATAGGGGATCCAGCGGTCCCCTAAAATCCATTCGGCGAACACGGCCACGCCCACCACGAGTGCCAGAGGGATCGTGCGGATATCGGGGCGAATCGTGCGCACGGGCCGGAAGAAAACCGCCAGGGCCAAAGTAACAGCGGCCACCTTTGCAAGATAGATGGGTACGTACCAGTGCGGTGCCCATCCCTCCACATAGGTGAAGGCAATGAACAGGCCCATGGGCACCACGTACTCCGCAACGGATGCAGCCTCTTCGCCGTGGGAAGGCGTCGCGGCTTCCAGCATAGGTGGATTCCCCCCACGCGCATGGGTCGGCGTGTGCGGCATTAGTGCAAAGCTATCAGCCGCCGTCGGGATAGGCCGCGCGGGTTAGCGCTTGCTGAACTGGAAGCCCCGCCGAGCTCGCTTGCGCCCGTACTTCTTGCGTTCCTTCACACGCGGATCACGAGTGAGGAACCCTAGCTTCCTAAGGGTGGGTCGGTAATCCGGGTTCGCCTCCAGGAGTGCCTTGCTGATGCCATGGCGTACGGCACCTGCCTGACCACTGATACCGCCCCCCTTGCATTTGGCAATGACGTTGAACCGACCTAGTGTCTCGGTAACTTCAAAGGGTTGATCAATAAGCCGGCGCAGCACGAGGCGGCCGAGGTACTTCTCCGCAGGCCGATCATTAATGGTGACTTCCCCAGTACCGGGGACCAACCAAACCCGTGCGATTGCGTCCTTACGCTTGCCGGTTCCGTAGTATCGGATGGATGGAAGCACGCTTACTCTCCTTGCTTTGCCATGGGGTTCACCCAAGGAATGGGCTTCTGCGCGATGTGGGGATGGTGCGGGCCGGCGTAGATCTTCAGCTTGCGAATGAGGGCGCGCCCCAAACGATTATGCGGCAGCATCCCTCGCACCACTCGCCGCAGTGCCTCTTCGGGCTTGCGCGCAAGTTCATCTCCCCGTGTGATATGCTTAAGGCCGCCAGGCCACCCGCTATGCCGGTAGATCTTCTCGGATGCCTTCATCCCGGTGAGCACTACTTTTTCGGCATTGACCACCACCACAAAGTCACCGGTATCCACATTAGGTGTGAAGATGGGCTTGTGCTTGCCCCTCAACAATCGTGCGATATCGGAAGCCACGCGCCCCATCGGTTGCCCCGCAGCGTCAATCAGGTGCCAGCTCCGCTTGATATCATTCGGCTTTGCCACGAATGTCTTCATCATTGCTCCTGTCCTTCATACTCCACGCGTAACAAACACAACCCCTGGGCCGGAGCGCATGGTCCTGCCGAGGACCTGCGCTTCGCCGCGGTAATGGCAGGGATTTCGTCGGCGTCCCGTTTGCCTGCCCCAACTTCCACCAGTGTACCTACGATATTGCGCACCATACCCTTCAGCAGGGCGTTCGCCTGCACCAGAACAATCACGAACTCTCCGTGCCGTCGCACTTTGCAACGTCTCATATGGCGCACAGGGCTACCGGCTTCGCGCAGATCGTTCGCCCAAGATGTAAAATCGTGTACGCCCTCAAGATACGATGCTCCGCGCTGCATGGCCGCAACGTCCAGGCGACCGGGAACATGGTAACTGTAGCGCCTCCAGAGTGCAGATGGTTCCCTCCGGTTCAAGATCAGATAGAGATACGTACGCCACTTCGCACTGAAGCGCGGGTGAAAGTCCGCCCCCACCGCTTCGGCGCGCACGGCAGCCATATCCTTGGGCAAAACGGAATTCAGTGCCGCACACATTCGATCCAGCGGAATAGATGTGTCTGCCCGAAAAGCCACTACCTGCCCCAGAGCATGCACTCCGGCATCCGTCCGCCCGGCGACGCTGCACCGAACGCTCCTCCCAAGTACCTTTCCTAACGCGTTCTCCAGTTCCCCCTGAACAGTGCGCAGGCCCACTTGATATTGGTACCCGGCGAAATCCGTACCGTCGTACTCCAGCGTCACCTTAAAGGTACGCATGGATCCGCCACCCAATTCTCTCCGGGATGCCCCGGTACGCACGGCATCAACGCTTGCGGCCAAACAATCCGCGCTTGCGCGAAGTTACCGCCGTTTGCTCGGCAGAAGCCCTCGGGGCGATTTCCTCGCCCTCCACCAGCTCTAGAACCACAAGCGGAGCGCCGTCACCGCGGCGAAAGCCCAGCTTGGTAATGCGCGTGTAGCCCCCCGGCCGATTCGCGTAGCGTGGCGCTATCTGCTCAAACAGGCGAGGCATCACGCAATTGGGGTTCCGCGCCAGCTTGCCAGTCTCGGCGTTTACCCCAAATTCAGACACGTTTGCATCCAGATAGGCCCGCACCAGCCGTCGCGCGTGCAGGTCATTGCGCCTTGCCGCGGTGATCAGCTTCTCGGCAATCGGCTTCACTTCCTTGGCGCGCGTCTCGGTGGTAGTGATTTTGCCATGCTGAAACAGGGCGCGTACAAGCCCCTTTAACAGCGCCCTCCGCTGATCGCTGGGCAGGCTGAATTTTCGCCCGGCAACACGATGTCTCATCCCAATCTCCTTGCCCTATGCATCCTCTTCGCCGGCGGCGTGCTTCTCAATAGCTGTGGCAGGCACACGCTCCTGAGTCTCGGCAGCTCCCGCCTCGCTCCCGGCCTCTACGGTGCCCTCATCGGCCTTTCGAGTCGTCGGCATAGGACCGCCGATCTCGCCCGCTCCCCCAGCCACAGAATCCTGAGTCTCGGCAGCTCCTGCCTCCTCTTCAACCTCTACAGTGCTCTCATCGGCTTCTCGGTCCGTGTATGCCGGGCTACCGGTCTCGGCCTCGGCGCCGTGCTTTTCGGCCTCATCGGAAGTAGATACTGCATCCCCCTTCAGGCTCAATCCCAGTTGTGCAAGGCGCTCTCGCACTTCATCCAAGGACTTGTGGCCGAAGTTGCGGATCTGCATCAAGTCCGCTTCCGTGGTTTGGACCAGATCCCGAACGGTTACGATGCCGGCCTTCTTAAGGCAATTGAGCGTACGCACCGAGAATTCGAGCTCATCAATGCGGGCATCGGGAGCCTCTGGGCGGCGCCCGCCGGCTCCGTCCCCTGTTTCCAAAAGGGCGACTGCCCGTCCACCCTTATAGTCTGCAAACATCTCGAGCTGCTGGATTAGTATGTTAGCGGCCTGGCTCATGGCCTCACTTGGGGCGATTGTGCCATTCGTGGTGATCTCCAAGACGAGGCGTTCATAATCGGTCTTGAAGCCCACGCGGGTGGCCTCCACCGTGTAATTCACCTTACGTACGGGTGTGAAAGCAGATCCCACAGGGATGATGCCGATGGGCTGAGCCTCTCGCCGCTCTTGTTTATCGGGCAGTACGTATCCTTTGCCGATCTCCACGGTCATTTCGATGTTGAGGGAGGCGTCCTCATCCGCGATGGTAGCGATGTACGCCTCAGGATTCACCACCTCTACGCCGGCCGGGCACTCCACATCGGCTCCGGTTACTTGGCCCTCGCCCTTGCGCGCGATGCGCAATGTGAAGGGCTCCGGGCGGGCTGCCCACTGCCGGTGCACCTTTACGTACAGTTCCTTGAGGTTCAACAGAAGTTCGGTAGTATCTTCCTTAACTCCGGGGATCGTGGAGAACTCGTGCAGCACCTTATCTATCTTTACATAGGTGATCGCCGCGCCCTCGATGGAGGACAGCAATACCCGCCGAAGCGAGTTGCCCAGTGTCACTCCATATCCCCGTTCGAGGGGCTCCACTACGAACTTGCCGTAAGTGGGGTTCTCTTCCAGCGTCGTAATCCGTGGTTCGGTCAATTCCATATAGGATCCCCCAGCCACAGGCACAGGGTGCCGCGGCGAAAGCCCTGCCGCCGGCGATGCGTCCCCTGCGTCCGTGCCTAACGCGAGTAGAATTCCACGATTAACTGTTCCTGAACCGGCGTGTCTATCTGATCGCGGGTAGGAACGGCCAGCACAGTTCCGACCATCTCTGATGTGTCGAATTGAAGCCAATCCGGCAGCGCCCGTGTATGCAACTTACTCCGCATCTGCTTCATCACATCCGTTTGCATCTTGCTTTCATGGACGCCGATGACATCACCGGGCTTCACTTGGTAGGATGGAATGTTCACGCGCCGGCCATTTACGGTAAAGAAGCGATGGCTCACAAGTTGCCGGGCCATAGCTCGAGAACTGGCTAATCCCAGGCGATAGACTACGTTGTCCAGGCGCATCTCCAGCAACTGCAGGAGCGTTTCGCCCGTAACGCCTTTGCGACGTTCGGCCTCCCGCATGTAATTGCGGAACTGGCGTTCCAGCACGCGGTAGATGCGGCGAAGCTTCTGCTTCTCACGAAGCTGAGTGCCATATTCTGTAAGTTTTTTCTGAGCGGCGCTAGCCCCGTGCTGTCCTGGCGGCTTCCTGCGGTCTTCCTTATCCAGCACGCAGTGTCTGATGCACCGATCGCCCTTCAGAAAGAGCTTCTCGCCTTCACGCCGGCACTGCCGGCACCGCGGTTCCGAATTGATTGCCATCGTTTGTTCTTAGTTGCTCCTTCCGGACATATCCCGGCTAGTGAGAGCGCCCTTACCAGCGCTCCTGGGAGTTTACACCCGGCGCACCGGGCTTCGTCCTCCCGCGCGATAGGATTCTTGTGTTGCTACACGCGCCGCCGCTTGGGTGGGCGGCACCCGTTGTGCGGGATCGGCGTAACATCTTTGATGAGTGACACTTCAAGGCCCACCGCCTGCAGGGATCGTATCGCCGTTTCCCGGCCCGATCCCGGCCCTTTCACGTAGACATCCACCTTACGCAGCCCGTGCTCCATTGCCTTTCGTGCGGCGTTCTCGGCTGCAAGCTGGGCGGCGAAGGGCGTTCCCTTCTTCGTCCCTTTGAAGCCGATGGCCCCTGCACTGGACCACGAGATGACCTCGCCCTTCACATCACTAATGGTGACGATGGTGTTGTTGAACGTGGACTGAATATGGACCACGCCTTGGGCGATGTTCTTCTTTTCCTTGGGCTTTTGTCTTCCGGCGGTTGTCGTCTTTTTCGCCATACTTGCCGATCTCCCTTACGTCGTGCTGCAACCCGGCAACGCAGTACACGGTGCCGGCATGTGGGACAAGCTACTTCTTGGCCTTCTTCTTGCCGGCGATTGTGCGCTTTGGCCCCTTGCGTACCCGTGCATTGGTTTTGGTTCGTTGCCCTCGCACGGGCAGGCCCCTTCGGTGCCGAAGGCCACGGTAGCACCCAATCTCTTGCAGGCGTCGGATATTGAGAGAGATCTCTCGCTTAAGATCCCCCTCCACGCGATATTCCCGTTCGATAATCTCTCGCAGCCGGCTGGTTTCCGCCTCGGTGAGATCCCGAACCCGCGTAGCAGGATCTACGCCTGCAGCGGCCACAATCTTGCGGGCGCTTGAGAGGCCGATGCCGTAAATGTACGGCAGTGCGTATTCCACACGCTTATCCCTGGGTAAATCAACTCCTGCGATTCTGGCCAAACCATTCCCTCCGCGTTCTTCGATGGGCAGGCGTTACGCCTTCACTAGCCTTGGCGTTGCTTATGCTTGGGGTTCTTGCAGATTACGCGCACAACCCCTTCGCGCCGTATGATCTTGCACTTATCACAGATCTTCTTAACCGATGCTCGTACTTTCAATTGCCTCACCTCGTATGCCTGATGCATTCTCACAGGCACATGTTTAAGGGTTGCTTTGCGCCCCAACATACCTGCGCAAGCGTTCCGAGTGAGCAACCCGGGCTACTTGTACCGATACAGGATCCTTCCTCGCGTAAGGTCGTAGGGCGATAGTTCCACAAGGACCCGGTCACCCGGCAGGATGCGGATAAAGTTCATCCGGATCTTGCCGGACACGTGGGCCAATACCTCGTGCCCGCTTTGGAGGGCCACCCGAAACATGGCATTCGGCAGGTTTTCGGTGACCACACCCTCTACTTCGATGCCCTTCTCCTTGACGTCGGTTTGTTCCTCTGCCGGCTTCCCAGCGCTCCGCGCTCGGCTCTTGCCGGTAGATCGGCTTTGGGACCCCTGTGCCCCCGGTTTGCGGGATCCACCACTTCGAAGCGGTCGTTTCGGCGGCATTCAGTTTCCTCGGGTCAAGATCCGCGGCCCATTGCGTGTAATGGCAACCGTGTGCTCAAAATGCACGGAAAGGGAGCGGTCGCTCGTTACGATCGTCCACTCATCCGAAAGGGCCTGGATCGCGTGTCCTCCTGCATTTACCATCGGCTCGATGCATATCGTCATGCCTTCTCGGAGCAGGGGCCCGTGGCCCGGCTTACCGAAGTTGGGCACTTGAGGCTCCTCATGAAGCGCTCGGCCGATGCCGTGCCCAACCATTTCTCGAACTACGCTGTATCCGTGGCGGTGCACAAACCGCTGGATGGCGGCACCGATATCACCTACATGGGCACCTGGCTGGGCCGCCGCGATGCCCGTGTACAGCGCTTCCTCTCCCACCTTCAACAGCCGCTCGGCTTCCGGGGAAACGCGCCCCACCGGAAACGTCCATGCAGCGTCGGCATAGAAGCCATCCAGCTTAGCGCCTACGTCGCAACCCACGATGTCGCCCTCGTTGAGCACGCGGCGCCCCGGTACACCGTGCACCACCTCTTCGTTCACCGATATGCACGTCCACGCCGGATAAGGCGGATGGTGCGGCGGCTGATACCCAAAGAACGGGGACACGGCCCCATGTTTTGTTAGGACGGCGATTGCCGTGTTTTCCAAATCGTTCGTGGTTGTTTTACCTGGCACGATGGCATCGCGCATGGCTTGAAGGGCCTCGGCCACCACGCGGCCGGCCGCCTCGATGCGGGCGATCTCCTCTTCCGACTTCGTAGTGATCATTCGGCTCTCATTGAACAGGCACCGCACTCATCCCCTGGATCAGCTCACGAACGCGTGCAAAGATGGTATCTGGATCCGGCGTGGCATCCACCTGCTCCAGGTTCCCCTTTTGCCGGTAGTAGTCCAACACCGGCGCAGTTTTCTGCACATACTCCACCAGACGGCGCCTCACCGATTCCGGGGCATCGTCGGCGCGCTGCTCAAGGCGCCCTCCGCAGGCGTCACAAACCCCTTCTACCTTGGGCGGCATAAACTTTACATGGTACGTGGCGCCACATTGGGTGCACACCCTCCGTCCGGAGAGCCGCAACACCAGCTCTTCTTCATCCACCTCAAAGTTCAGCACTTTGTTTACTTCCCTGCCGGCTGCCTGAAGCATGGCGTCCAATGCCTCGGCCTGGGGCACGGTACGTGGAAACCCATCCAATATGAAGCCCTTCCGGCAATCGTCTGCTTGGATGCGCTCCTTGATGAGGCCTACTACGATCTCATCCGGTACAAGCAGTCCCTGAGAAGAATACTTCTTCGCTTCCAGCCCCAGGGGTGTGCCTGCGGCTGCCATTTCCCGTAACGTGTCTCCTGTTGAGATGCGCGGTATGCCGTACACCTCCGATATTCTTGCTCCCTGTGTCCCTTTGCCAGAACCAGGAGGGCCCATCAGCACTAGTATCATCGTTTTGGTCCCTTGTTGCTCCAGGTTTTGCCGGGTCTGTGTGTCCGCTTTCCTCCGAACCAGTGTCCCCGCTATCTCCGCCGAACGGCTCCACTCACTAGGAACCGATGGGGCTGCTCTTAATGAAACCCTCGTAATTGCGCATCAACATCTGCGCCTCGATGGCCTGCATCGTTTCGATGGTCACTCCCACCACAATCAGCAGGGAGGTACCACCTATAAGCCCGAACGATCGGACCCCGGTGAAATCCGGCGCCAGGTACTGAACGAGCGCAACTGCGGCTAAGAAGATGGCCCCGGCGAGTGTGATGCGTGACACCACACGGTCCAGATAGTCAAAGGTCGGCTTGCCAGGCCGGATGCCTGGAATGTAGTTGCCGTATTTGCGCAGGTTGTCGGCCATGTCCTGAACGTTCATGATCACGGCCGTGTAGAAATACGTGAAGATGATGATGAGCACCACATAGATTAGCGAGGCCCACCATGTAGCCCCAGGCGACAACATCAACGCCCACGTCTTCAGGCGGGCAACAAAGCTGGTTGGAGCCGCCGGGATCACGCCAAGGATCTGGGCCGGCAGCAGCATCATGGAGATGGCGAAGATGATGGGGATAACGCCTGCCGTGTTCACGCGGATGGGCAGGAAGGAACTGCCCCCCTGGGTAACACGCATCCCCACAACCCGCTTGGCGTGCTGGATAGGGATCTTACGCTGCCCCTGCGTTACGTACACGATGCCCAGAACGGTCAACACAAACAGGACGATCAGCGCCAGCACGCCCGGCCATCCTACCACTCCATCTCGAAGCTGCTTCACCACGAGGCTCGATTGATACGGAAGGCTCAAAAGAATGCCGGCAAAGATCACCAGTGACACGCCGTTCCCTATGCCGTTCTCGGTGATCTGCTCGCCGATCCATAGCAGGAAGCACGTTCCCGCCGTCATGCAGATCCACATCTGCGCCATGGCCGGCAAGGGTGTATGCACGCCGCTACTTCGGAAGATCATGCTGAAGCCGATCGCCTGGAAGAAGGCCAGGGCAATGGTGAGGTACCGCGTGATCTTGGCAATCTGCTTGCGACCGGCTTCCCCTTCCTTGCTCAACGCCTCTAATTGAGGGATGGCCAAGGTGAGCATTTGCATGATGATGGAGGCGTTGATGTACGGCGTAATCCCCATGGCAAAGAGCGACATTCGGCGCAATGCACCGCCCGAAAACACGTCCACAAGCCCCAAGAGCCCGCCGGCGCCGCCGAACACGCGCTCGACTGCGCGGTGATCCACTCCGGGCACCGGGATATGCGCCCCAAGTCCGAAGACGGCGAACATCCCAAGGTCGAACAGGATGCGCCGCTTGAGCTCAGGTATTCTAAATGCCGCAACTAGGGATTCAAGCATGGCTGGATCTCTGAACCCTCATTATTCTTGAGAAGCCTCGGGCGATGCGGATTGGGTCAACGGGACTGCGCTCCCGCCCACGGCCTCAAGCTTTGCAACGGCCGATTTGCTGAATTTGTGGGCCTTAACCACAAGCTTCTTGGTGAGATCTCCATCCCCAAGCACCTTCACCCCATCCTTCACGCTGCGGATCAGGCCGAACTGCATCAACAGGTCCGGGGTAACTTCCGTGCCGTCGTCGAAGCGATCGAGTACACCCACATTCACCACGGCATACTCCACCTTATTGACCGGCTTAAACCCGCGCAGTTGCGGGATTCTGCGATGGAGCGGCGTCTGCCCACCCTCAAAGTTGGGGTTCGTGCTGCCCCGGGCCTTATCGCCCTTATGTCCCCGTCCGCTCGTTTTACCGTGGCCGGAACCGGGCCCTCGCCCAACGATTTTCCGCCGTTTTACCGATCCCGGCGCCGGGCTCAGATGGTGCAGTTGCATCTTAGCGCGCCTCCCCTTCTACCGAGCCGTTTACCACTTCCACTCTCACCAAATGACTGATGCGCCGCACCATTCCGCGCACTGCTGGATTGTCCGGCCGGGTCACCGTTTGATGAAGGCGACCAAGCCCCAGCGCGCGCACGGTGCGCTTCTGCTGTTCGCTAAAGCCGATGGGGCTGCGTGCCAAGGTAATCTTGAGATCAGGCATCTGCAGTTACTCCAAGCGCCGCTTCTTGCACACGGCGCATCCAAGGAACCAGTTCATCTACTTCCTTGCCGCGGAGGCGGGCAACGTCTTCCGCGCGCTTGAGGCTCTTAAGGGCCTCCATTGTGGCCCATGCCAGGTTGATGGCATTGGCCGACCCCAGCGACTTGCCGAGAACATCACTGACTCCCGCCAATTCCAAGATTGTGCGCACGGAACTCCCGGCAACGATGCCTGTACCGGGAGCCGCGGGTTTCAGGAGCACCTCCGCCGCACCCCAATGGGAGAGGACCTCGTGGGGAATCGTTGTGCCCACCCGTGGCACCTCGATGATGTTCCGCTTGGCATCCTCTACGGCCTTGCGGATGGCATCAGGAATGGCCCGGGCCTTGCCGATACCGGCGCCTACGTGCCCCTCGCGGTCGCCCACTACCACAAGCACATTCCAGCTCATGGTGCGCCCGCCCTTGTGGGTCTTCTGCACTTTGTTCGTCCGGACCACACGCTCTTCTAGGTTTAGGGTGTCCGCATTGATCCTCGGCATCCAAACTCTCCTATCGCTCATCCGGTGGGGCTGCCTTTGCAGACAACCCTGCCGAGTGGCTTCTAAAACTCCAGACCTCCGGCTCGGGCCGCATCTGCCAGGGCTTTTACCCGGCCATGGTACTTGTAGCCACCCCGGTCAAACACTACTTTGGTGATGCCCTTCTCTTTGGCGCGCTGCGCCAGCAGAGCTCCCACAACGCCGGCCGCCTCTATGTTGCCTCCGCTCTTTCCCGTAGACCGAAACGAAGCCTCTACCGTAGAGGCAGCAGCCAACGTTCTGCCGGCATCGTCATCTATGATCTGTGCATGGATATTCTTAAGGCTTCGGAACACATTCAGGCGCGGGCGCTCTGCTGTTCCACGCACCTTCGCCCGCACGCGACGGTGTCGCTTGAGGCGCAAACGTACTTTGTTATCCATCGCTTATACCCTTATGTCGGCGGATTTCCGACCCGCCGGCCCTACGCGCCTGCCTGGCGGCACGAATTCTTATTATACCCAACGTTGTGGCTTGTACGGGCGAAGCCGGTTACTTCTTGCCACCCTTGCCACCGGCCTTGCCACTCTTACCGGCCTTCCGGCGTATCTGCTCACCCCGATAGCGAATGCCCTTCCCTTTGTACGGCTCGGGTTCCCGGATACTCCGTATTTGCGCGGCGGTAAGCCCTACCAGCTCTTTGTCAATGCCCTTCACCACTACAAACGGAATGCGCGTACCGGTGTCCACGCCGGCCTCAAATTCAATGCCCGGCCTCGGAGGTATTTCGATACCATGGGAAAAACCCACGGACAAAGTGAGGTTCTTCCCCGACATGGCCGCCCGGTATCCTACACCGTGCACCTCCAGCGTTCGGGAGTATCCCTTCGTAACTCCCTCAACCATGTTCGCCACCAACGTGCGGGTAAGGCCGTGGAGGGATCGGTGTTCCTTGCTATCCGAAGGACGCTCCACCACTAGGCTGTTCTCAACTTGGCGCACGATCATTGCCTCTGGAACCGGCTTCGTGAGCGTACCCTTCGGCCCCTTCACGGTTACCAGTCCGGGCTGGATAGACACTTCCACTCCACTGGGAAGCGGTATCGGTTGTTTGCCGATGCGCGACATTCTTCTCTCCTTACGTTGCGTGTGCAATCCTGCGCAGGCGCTCCGCGCCATTGCCCCTGGCCTGCCGGCAAAGTGAGGCGTTTACCAAACGTAGCACAGCACCTCGCCGCCGATGCCCCTGCGCCGCGCCTCACGGTCCGTCATTACCCCTTCCGACGTGGTAAGGATGGCAATCCCCAATCCGCGCAGCACGCGTGGGAGTTTGTCCCGTCGGGCGTAAACGCGCAGGCCCGGTTTGCTCACGCGCTTCAAATTGGTGATGACCCTTTCGCGCTTCGGCCCGTACTTCAAGAAGATGCGCAGCCGGTTCTGCTTGGGGTCTTCAATCACCTCGTATCCTTGGATGAACCCTTCCTGGTGCAAGATCTTTACGATTTCGAGCTTAAGTTTGCTCGAGCCCACCTCTAGCGCCGGATGCAATGCATGGTTTGCGTTGCGGATGCGCGTAAGGAGGTCTGCCACGGGATCTGTTGTGTACGCCATCGTGTTTGCCTCCTGGTTACCAACTGCTCTTGGTTACGCCGGGAAGCAGACCCCGGTGCGCCTGTTCCCGCAAGCAGATGCGGCAGAGGCCAAATTTGCGAAACACTCCCCGCGCCCGCCCGCAGATATTGCATCGGGTGTATTTGCGCACCTTAAACTTTGGGGTGCGGCGCGCCTTTACGATGAGGCATACTTTTGCCAATCCGTTCCTCCTGTCGGGACCACGGTTGTTCCGCGGCCGGTAACATGGTTGCTTGTTAGTGACCCTCTTCTCGCTGCTTCTGGTAGGCAGCGATAATTTGCTGGGCAATATGCGGTGGAACTTCCTCGTAATGGGAGGGCTCCACTTCAAAAGTACCCCGACCTCGCGTGATGGAGCGCAGATCTATGGCATAGCGTAACATCTCGGCCTGGGGCACGATAGCTCGAACAACGGTACGCCCGCCTCCAATGGGCTCCGTTCCGATGATGCGGCCTCGCTTGCCGGAAAGGTCGCTCATCACATCGCCCATCATGGATTCCGGCACGGTTACCGACACGGTGAGCATCGGTTCCAAGATTACGGGGTTCGCCTTCGCGGCAACGTTGTTGAAGGCCAGGATGCCGGCCATCTTGAAGGCCTGCTCCGATGAATCCACCTCATGGTAAGACCCATCGTATACGGTACACTTTACGTCTACCACGGGGTTCCCTGCGATAATGCCCGTGGCCATGCCTTCCAAAACGCCCTTTTCCACAGCAGGGATATACTGCCTGGGGATCACCCCTCCAACGATGGCATCTACAAACTCAAAACCTCCTCCGCGCGGCAGGGGCTCTAGCCTAATCCAGCAATCTCCGTATTGACCACGGCCACCCGTCTGCTTCTTGTGCTTGCCCTGGCCTTCGGCAACGGAGGTGATTGTTTCCCGATATGGCACCTTCAGCGGCACAACGTCTACATTGGCGCCGAACTTCTTAAGCTTCTCCACCGCGATGTTGAGGTGCGTCTCGCCCATGCCACTCATCACCGTTTGCCCGGTGTCTTGATCCCGGCGGAAGGAGAAGGCAGGGTCCTCGGCAGCCAATCTTTGGAGGGCAGGCCCCAACTTATCCTCATCCACTTTCGTCTTGGGGACAATCGCAATCTCATAGATCGGCTTGGGAAACTCGATGGGATCTAGGATGATCTGCTTTGTGGGGTCGCAAAGGGTGTCCCCGGTGCGAGTGCTTGTGAGCTTGGCGACTGCGCCCAAATCACCGGCACCCACTTCGGACACGGCCTCCTGTGTCTTGCCGCGAACCATATAGAGTTGCCCGATGCGCTCATCCTTGCCGCTCACCGAATTCCATACATGGCTGTCGGACCGGATTACCCCGGAGAAGACCCTAAAATACGTCAGTTGCCCCACAAATGGATCTGCCAGCGTTTTGAAAACCAGCGCGCAGAAGGGTTCCGTCTCCGCAGGCTTGCGGGATGTTGGCTGCCCATCGGGCGTTTTGCCATGCACCTCACCCATCTCAGACGGATTGGGAAAGGCCTCGGCGATTAGGTTCATGAGGGCCGCAGTGCCCATGTTCCGAAGAGCGCTGCCGCACATTACCGGCACCACGCGGCCGGCATCAATTCCGGCATGGAGGCCCTTCAGAACTTCCTCGTCTGTGAGCGTCTCGGTTTCGAAGTACTTTTCCAGCAGAGCATCGTCACCTTCGGCAGCGGACTCCACCAGCATGCCTCGGAACTTGTCGGCCGTAGCCTGGAGCTCTGCGGGAATGGGCACTTCACGCACCTCACGCCCCTCGCCGGTGTAGCCTTTCATGTGGACAAGGTCCACGATGCCTGTAAAGGCTTCCGCCTGCCCGATGGGGATCTGAACGGGCGCGATACACGTGCCATAGCGTTCACGCAAGCGTTCCACAACGGCAAAGTAATCGGCATTCTCCCGATCCATCTTGTTCACAAAGATGGCGCGTGGCCGTTTGTGTTCCACCGCAAGGTCCCAGGCCACCTCAAAGCCCACTTCTACATCCGATTGGGCCGGTGTCACGAGCACAGCAGCTTCTACCACCCGCAAGGTGCTGCGCACTTCCCCTTGGAAGTCCAAATATCCGGGCACGTCTACCACATTGATCTTCACGCCGTGCCATTCACAGGGCGCAAGCCCCACGTTCACGCTGATGTGCCGGCGGATTTCCTCGGGGTCAAAATCTGTGGTGGCGGTGCCGTCGTCGGTGCGCCCCATGCGATCAATGGCGCCGGATGTATAGAGCATTGCCTCTGTGAGCGACGTCTTGCCCGACCCCTGGTGCCCAAAGAGCCCGATATTACGGATTGCGCCTATCCCGTGCTTGTTCATTCAGCGTTCTCTCTGCAGTGGTGTTTGCGGCTTCCGTGCGCTATTTCTCCCGAAACGGCATTCCCAAGCCCTTTAGCAAGGCCCGCGCTTCCTCATCTGTCTTAGCTGTAGTGCAGATGATGATGTCCATGCCGCGCACCTTGTCTATCTTGTCGTAATCCACCTCGGGGAAGATCAGTTGTTCTCGCACCCCCATGGCAAAGTTGCCGCGGCCATCAAAGGATTTAGGATTGATGCCCTGAAAATCCCGCACGCGCGGCAAAGCGGTGGACACGAGGCGATCCAAGAATTCGTACATCATGGCGCCCCGAAGGGTAACGCGGCATCCTACACGGGCTCCGGCCCGCACCTTGAAATTGGATATGGACTTGCGGCACCGCGTTACGGCGGGTTTCTGGCCGGTAATCGTAGCCAGGTCCCGCATGGCATTGTCCAAGAGCTTGGGATCCCCGCCGGTCTGCCCGGCCTGCCCTACTCCCATATTCACAACGATTTTCTCTAGCTTAGGTATCTGCATCACGTTGGCGTAATGGAACTGTTTGGCCAGTTCCGGCGCCACGCGTTCCTTATACAGATCTTTAAGACGAGGCATTTTGAACCTCCACGCTAATCAATGCGCTTGCCGCAATCGGGGTGTTTGCACACACGATACTTGCGCCGCGCCAACTTTCCATCACCCTCTAGATACCCGTAACCCACGCGCGTAGGCCGGTGGCACTGGGGGCATATCAGCATCACTTTGGAGGCGTGGAGCGGTGCCGGCTTTTCGATGCGGCCGCCCTCTTGTATCTCCTGGACGCCGCTTCTGCCGGCGCGCCCGGTTTGGCGCGCCTTCTGGTGCCGGATGATGATGTTCACGCCCTCCACCAGAACCTTGTTCTTACTGGGAAACGCGCGGATGATGCGCCCGGTGCGGCCCTTGTCTTTCCCGGCGATTACCTTAACCTCGTCCCCCTTACGGATGCGGAGCTTTACCGGGTATTCCGCCGGTTTGGTTTTGGCTGCCATCTAGAGCACCTCCGGTGCCAGAGAGATGATGCGCATGAAGTTGCGCTCTCGCAATTCGCGGGCCACCGGTCCGAATACGCGGGTACCGCGCGGCTCCATGGCATTGTTGATCACGACGGCTGCGTTCTCGTCAAATCGGAGTACCGAGCCGTCCGGGCGGCGTATGGGTTGTTTGGTGCGCACCACCACGCACTTAACAACGTCGCTCTTTTTCACCTGTTGCCCTGGGGTGGCCGACTTCACCACTCCCACAATCACATCACCCACGCGGGCATCCAAGCTATTGGACCCCTTAAGCACGCGGATGCACATGATCTCTCGGGCTCCGCTGTTATCGGCGGCGCGCAAGCGTGTATAGGGTTGTATCATGGTATTCTCCCGTTCCTAATCCACCGGAGTGCATGGCCCCATCGGCGATTGCCAAGGAGGACCGGCAAATGGGTGCGACGCTATTTGGCCTTCTCCAGTATGCGCGACACGCGCCAGCGCTTCTCTTTAGAGATAGGGCGCGTCTCCATAATCTCTACCGTGTCCCCAACTCCGCAATCGTTGTTGGGATCATGGGCCTTAAAGCGGGTTGTGCGCCGCATAATCTTACCGTAGAGTGGGTGACGCACCATGGTCTCGATGGCCACCACTACGGTCTTGTCCATCTTATCGCTTACAACCTTCCCCACGCGCACCTTGCGCCTGCCCCGCGTGACGGTTGGCACGCTGCTCGGGGCGGTTTGGGGCTCGGAAGCCGGCGTATCTTGGGTAGTTGCGGCGTCTTGGGTCTTCTTCGTTCGCGGCATCCTTCTATCTCCGCTCCTTGGCCAGCTCGCGCTCCCGCTGTATCGTCAGGATGCGCGCAATCTGCTTCTTTACCCGCGGAATGGCCGCGGTGTTTTCCAATTGCCGACTGGTGTTTTGGCGGCGCAAATCAAAGAGCAAGAAGCGCTGCCGCGCCAGCTCGTCGGCCAATTCTTGGTCTGTCATATTCCTAAGCTTCTCGCGGGTCTCCCGTAGCTTCTCTTCAGCCATTGGATCCCTCCGCTGCAGGTGAAGCCGTAGGCTCTTGTGCAACGGCCTCTTCTTCGGTTTCCGTGGCGGGTTTCTCGCGCACAACGAAGCGTGTGGCGATGGGCAGCTTATGAGAGGCAAGGCGCATGGCTTCGCGCGCCATCTCCTCGCTTACTCCCGCCATCTCAAAGAGCATGCGGCCCGGTTTTACGACCGCCACCCACCCTTCCGGAGCACCTTTACCGGAGCCCATGCGTGTTTCTGCAGGCTTTTTGGTATAGGGCTTGTCGGGGAAGATGCGGATCCATACCTTGCCGCCGCGCTTCACGTGGCGTGTCATAGCGATACGGGCCGCCTCGATCTGATTAGCCGTCATCCAGCAAGGTTCCAGAGCCTGAAGGCCGTAATCGCCAAAATCCAGATTGGTGCCGCCCGAAGCCTTGCCCTTTCGGCGGCCGCGGTGCTGCTTGCGGTACTTGACCCTTTTGGGCATCAGCATATCGGTTATCCTCCTTCACTCCTTCGGCCACGACCTCGGGTTCCGGTGCGGCTCGATCTGCGGCCCGCTCCACCGCCCGATGCGCGCTCGCGGCGGTCGGCGTAGCCAGGCGCTCTCGTGGGAACGATCTCCGTTTCGGTAGGACGTGCGCCCCCTGGCAGCACATCTCCCTTGTAGATCCACACCTTAACGCCGATGTTGCCGTACGTAGTCTTCCCCTCGGCAAAGCCATAATCAATATCTGCGCGTAGCGTATGGAGGGGAATTTTGCCATCCCGTTGATGTTCGCGGCGTGCCATCTCGGCCCCGGCCAAACGCCCGGAACACATCACGCGGATACCCTTCACTCCCAGCTTCATGGCGCGCATGATAGCCTGGCGCATGGCACGTTTGTAGGCGATGCGCTTCTCGATCTGCTGGGCGATGGACTCGGCCACGAGCTGGGCGTCTATATCCGGATGATGGATCTCCTGGATATTAAGGTGCACCTGCTTCCCCACAAGGCGCTCCAATTCCTTGCGCAGCACCTCAACATCTTCGCCCTTCTTGCCGATGACGATGCCGGGGCGCGCGGTGTGCACGGTCACCCTAAGTTTGCCTCCAGGCCGGTCAATCTCCACGCGTGATATGGCGGCATTCCTAGATGCCGAGTATTCCTTCACGAAGCGCCGTATCTTGTAATCCTCATACACGGCATCGGCGTAGCCCTTGTCTAGGAACCACCGGGAATCCCAGTCCCGGATCACCCCTACGCGAAAGCCAATTGGATGTACTTTCTGTCCCACCGTACTCTCCCTATTCTGCCGCTACCTGTGCGGTCTGTTCCTTTGCACCGGCTCCATCCGCAGGTTGAGTTGGAGCTTGTGCCTCCTGAGTGGGTGCAGCAGCAGGCGCGGGAATCTTTGCGGTGACCCTTTGCACCCCTGTTGCGCTGCGTCCTCGGCCGGCAGCCCTGCGCACAGGTCGCGGCTTGGGCGGCGCCTCTTCCAGTACTACCGTGATGTGGCACATGCGCTTAAGAATGCGATATGCTCGACCTTGCGCCCTCGGCTGGAGGCGTTTGATGCGCGGCCCCTCATCCACGAACGCTCGCACCACCTTAAGGTTGTCCACATTAAGTGGAGGAAGCAACTTGTTCGTCTCCGGCGACATAGGGCGCCCGTTCTCTGCGTTGGCCATGGCGGAGCGCACGACGTCCTCGATCGCGCGGGCGGCAAAGTTCGGCACGAACTTCAACAGTGCCAGTGCATCGGACACATACTTGCCTCGGATGGCATTGATAACGAGCCTTGCCTTGCGCGGAGGCACGCGTACGTACTTGGCCGTGGCGCCGGCCTGGTTCTCGCGATATTTTGGCGGTGATGCAGGTTTTCCCATATCCTTCTCCGAGTGTGCGGCGGTCTACGGCTCCCCAGGGTCAGCGAATGTGCGTCCTCCGCTCCACCTGTTGCCCGGCGTGCCCGCGGAAGAGGCGTGTAACGGCGAATTCGCCCAGCTTATGCCCCACCATATTCTCTGTGATGAACACAGGGATATGCTTGCGGCCATCATGCACCATAAAGGTGTGCCCTATAAAGAGTGGGAAGATTGTGGACCGCCGAGACCACGTCTTGATGGCGCGCTTCTCGCCTCGAGCGTTCATCTGCTCTACTTTCCGGATCAACTTCGGATCTGCGTACGGCCCCTTCTTCAGCGAACGACCCATATGTCCCTCCGCATGGCAAACGTGTTGCCTTCTGCTTACTTGGCTCCTCGCCTCCGCACGATATACTTAGAAGTAGCCTTGTTGCGCCTCGTTTTGTACCCCAGCGCAGGCTTGCCCCAAGGCGTAGCCGGCCCCTTCTTGCGGCCCACAGGCGACTTACCCTCGCCGCCGCCATGGGGATGGTCCCTCGGCGTCATGGCTACACCGCGCACGTGGGGGCGCTTCCCAAGCCAACGCGTCTTGCCGGCCTTGCCCCAGGACTCGTTTTCGTGGTCCACGTTGCCCACCTGCCCGATGGTAGCCCGACACTCGATAAGCACCCGGCGCACCTCACCGGAAGGCAACCGCACCAAAGCATACTTTCCTTCCTTGGCCATGAGCTGTGCTCCGGCGCCTGCACTGCGCACAAGCTGCCCGCCCTTACCCAGCGTCATTTCCAGGTTATGGATCACCGTACCCACCGGAATAGCCCGCAAGGGCAGGCAGTTCCCCGGTTTAATATCCGCAGTGTCGCTGGAGACCACCGTGTCGCCCACTTTAAGGCCCACCGGTGCAAGAATGTAGCGCTTCTCGCCATCCTGGTAATGGATAAGGGCGATGCGGGCGGACCGGTTGGGATCATACTCGATGGTGGCTACCTTCCCCGGCACGTCGTACTTATCGCGTTTGAAGTCTATCACCCGATAAAGGCGCTTGTTCCCGCCTCCGCGGAAACGGGCAGTAACCTTCCCTTGATTGTTGCGGCCGCCACTCTTCTTAAGTGGCTCCAGCAGAGACTTCTCGGGTTTTACCGCCGTAATCTCCTCGAACGTAGACACGGTACGAAACCGGCGGCTTGATGTGGTGGGCTTATATTGTCTTAATGGCATGGCTCTCTCCGGGCGGGCGGCTAGACAACCGGCTAGCGCGTTGCACCTGTGCAAACAGCATGGTGGCTGTGCTACAGTCCTTCAAATAGCGTGATAGATTGACCAGCCTTCAACGTAACAATGGCCTTCTTCCAATCTCCCGTGCTTCCTTCCGGGTAGCGCCCTACACGACGCTTTTTCCCGCGCACCCTCATGGTGTTCACCTTTACCACGTTCACCTTGAAGATGCGCTCCACGGCATCGGCGATCTCGATCTTGTTGGCGTCCAGAGCCACGCGAAACGTGTACTTGCCCACGTGGCTAAGGTCCATGCTCTTCTCGGTGAGCAGGGGGCGCTCGATCACGTGATATGGGTCTTTCATTTGGAGAGCACCTCCTCGATCTTGGGTACGGCCCCCTTCGCAAGCACTACACGTTCGGCGGCCAGAACATCGCGTACGGAAAAGTTGGGGGCGTAGCGCAGGGTTACGTTCGGCAGGTTCCGGCACGAGCGAAGCAGCAAGGGATCGTACTCCGGAGTAATGATGAGTACCTTTCCCAGTTCCGTGCGGGTACCCGTGATTACTTCCGCGCCATTGCGATGCCGCGTCGTCACCTGGCGCCCCAGCGGAAGCCGTTTAAGGAGGGCGTATGCTTCCCGCGTTTTCGGCTGCGAAAGTGCAATCTCTTCAATGGCGATTACCTCGCCATCTGCTACCTTCGCCGAAAGCGCACTGCGCAGGGCTCCCCGCCTCATCTCCTTCGGCAAGTCCAATGCGTAGGAACGAGGGTGGGGGCCGAACACGATGCCGCCATGCCGCCAGTGCGGAGCTCGAATACTACCCTGTCGAGCGCGACCGGTGCCCTTCTGCCGCCAGGGTTTGCGGCCGCCTCCACGCACTTCGCCACGGGTACGGGTATCGGCCGTGCCCTGGCGCCGATTGGCCTCCTCCGTGCGGACGGCTTGGTGCATCAGCGCCACGTTCGGCTCCACGCCGAACACGCTCTCGGGGAGGGGCAGGCCGCCTACTTCCTTACCCTCCATGTTGTAGAGTGGTATCTCCACCATATCCGCCGCCTCCTAAATCTTGCTGATGGTTACCAGGCCGCCGTTTGCTCCGGGTACCGCGCCCTTTACCAGCAACAGGTTTCGCTCCCCATCCACGCGAACGACCGTTAATCCGCGCACCGTCACCTTGCGGGCACCCATATGCCCGGGTTTGCCCGTCCCCTTAAACGTGCGCGCCGCATCTGTAGCGCCACTGGACTGGGGCTTGCGATGGATCATCGAGCCGTGTGTCATATCCGCACCATGCCAGTGGTACCGCTTCACAACACCGGCAAAGCCCTTGCCCTTGGAGACACCCGTCACTTTCACCATATCGCCGGCCACAAAAACGTCGGCTGCAGTAATTGCCTGGCCCACCTGCAGATCCGCGGTATCCTCCACCCGAATCTCGCGGAGCACACGCTTCAGCGCTACCCCTGGATGCTTGGGGCTTTTTACACCACCCCTAAAGTGGCCCAGCATCGGTTTGTTCACGCGGTGCGCCGGTACATCCCCAAAGCCCACCTGTACGGCGCTGTATCCATGCTTTTCGGGCGTCTTCACCTGCACCACGGTGCACGGCCCCGCCTCAATCACGGACACCGGCGTTACCGAGCCGTCCTCATTAAAGAGCTGGGTCATGCCGATCTTCCTGCCCAGTATCGTGTCTACCACCGTCGTCTCCTTGCCACTTGCTCAACCCTTGGGAGGTCGCTCCCATCGCCTACAGTTTGATTTCGATATCCACCCCGCTGGGCAGGTCTAGGCGCATCAGGGCATCAATGGTCTTTGGCCCCGGCTCCAGGATGTCTATGAGGCGCTTATGTGTGCGCATCTCAAAGTGCTCCATGGACTCCTTATCAATGGTGGTGCCCCGGTTCACGCAGAAGATATTCTTCTCTGTGGGGAGGAGCACGGGCCCAGAGATTCTAGCGCCGGTGTCCCGGGCCGTGTTGACGATCTTCTGCACGGACTGATCCAGGATACGGTGATCGAACGCCCTCAGGCGGATGCGCACTTTGTTGCGTCTGGTCGCTGCCATTGTGTCCTCCCATTAGCCGCCTCGCACCAGAGCAGGGTCCCGAACCCGGGATCGCTCCGAAACGGGCACCGGCGGCTACTCGATGATTTTGCTAACCACTCCTGCTCCCACGGTATGGCCGCCTTCGCGCACGGCGAAGCGGAGCCCTTCCTCCATGGCGATGGGCTGCAGAAGCTCGGCGGTAATGGTTACGTTATCCCCGGGCATCACCATCTCAACACCTTCGGGGAGCTTCATCTCGCCGGTTACGTCCGTGGTGCGGAAGTAGAACTGCGGGCGATATCCCGAGAAGAAGGGGGTGTGGCGCCCGCCCTCTT
>Ga0078972_1001257_pt1 | contig 80118 bp, 59 predicted proteins | sample YelNatPaOPGAMG01_FD_67568 | JGI IMG/M metagenome (GOLD analysis project Ga0078972, IMG submission 67568) | Hot spring thermophilic microbial communities from Obsidian Pool, Yellowstone National Park, USA - OP-RAMG-01 (SPADES assembly) (version 2) | ecosystem: Environmental > Aquatic > Thermal...
AAGTTGAGTACCAATGATTTAAGAAGCTCATTAAAGACAGATCCCCGGTTTAACATTCTTCGCGGAAATCCTGAATTTGAAAAACTGGCAGCCCCGCGCTAAATTTTATTGGGATTTTTATTGGTAAAGTTGCCTCCTGAAAAAAGGTGGTATATTTTATTTGTCTGATTGTTTAAATTGTTTAGGAAACCTGTTTTCTTTCGGGATGATATCCGGGAACAAAAAACAACCTAATGGAGGGACTGCAATGACAGAGAGAAAAGATAACAACAACACTGTCAATGCAGGGGGAGAGTCTTTTTCTGTTCAGAATCAGGAGCAGAAACCTAATGCAAATGTTAACCAACAAAAAGAAACTGCAAATATAATGCCAGATCAGCAAAAAGCCGATAATCAACCCGAATCTGTTCAGATAGCGCGGGATGAACTTGAAAACATAAAATCAAAAGCAGCTAAGGCTGACGAATATTACGACCGCCTTTTGCGAGTAAGCGCCGATTTTGATAATTACAAAAAGCGCATGGCGCGCGAAAAAGAAGAAACAATAAGACAGGCAAACGAGTCGTTGATACAAAAACTTTTGCCTGTCCTTGATAACTTTGAAGCTGCGCTAAATGCCGCAAATAACGGTAATGTATCACTGGACAATTTTAAAACCGGTGTTGCGATGATTTATCAGCAATTAAAAAATGTACTGGCAGAATTCGGATTAAAGGAAATTAATGCGGCAAATTCGAAGTTTGACCCAAGCATTCATGAAGCGCTTTCTCAACTGGAGACCAACGAAACGGAAGAAGGAAATGTGGTAGCCCAGATTCGTAAAGGCTACACTCTTAATTCAAAATTGATTAGACCGGCATCGGTTGTTGTCGCCAAAAAGCCCAAAAATTCCGATGACAATCAATCTTCTTCCCAATAGTATTTAATTACGCATGTCAAAACGCGATTATTATGAGGTTTTAGGGGTTCCGCGAAATGCCTCCGAAGAAGAGATAAAGAAGGCATACAGAAGACTTGCGCTAAAGTATCACCCGGACAGAAACCCCGGTGATAAAACCGCAGAAGAAAAATTTAAGGAAATTGGTGAGGCTTACGAAGTTTTAAGCGACCCCCAGAAACGCGCTGCATACGACCAATATGGTCATGCGGCATTTGATCCACGGATGCGCGCCGAAGCAGCCGCTCATGCCGGTGGCGGATTCGGTGGATTCCATGACCCGTTTGACATTTTCCGCGAGGTTTTTGGGAGTGGTGGCATTTTTGGCGACCTTTTCGGGGAAGAATATGAGACGTCCTCGCGTCCTCATCGCGGTAGTGACCTCCAATATGAATTGACACTTGATTTCATGGAAGCTGCACTTGGGTGCGAGAAAGAGATTTCAATCAGAAAATACGAGACATGTGATGAATGTGATGGCTCAGGTGCTGAGCCCGGCGCGCAGAGGCGAACATGCAGTTTGTGCCGGGGTAGGGGGATGGTTATTACTGACCGCGGGTTTATACGGGTTCAGCAGACTTGTCCGCGTTGCGGTGGTGAAGGGACAATGCTTGACCGGCCTTGTCGTGCGTGTCAAGGCACTGGCAGACGCGAAAAAATTACCAAGGTCAAAATCAACATCCCTGCTGGTGTTGACACTGGCACGCGACTTCGTTCGCGGGGCAATGGCGAAGCCGGTCCTTTGGGCGGTCCGCATGGCGACCTTTATGTCTTTATTCGTGTAAAACCGCACGAAGTCTTTAAACGCGACGGCGAAAATCTTTTGTGCGAGGTTCCGATAAGTTTTACCACAGCGGCGCTTGGCGGCGAGATTGAGGTTCCTACTCTTACCGGCAAAACCTCAATAAAGATTCCTCCCGGAACACAACCGGGCACTGTGTTCAGAATAAAGGGGAAAGGCATCAAAAACCCGCAAGGTCACGGCACAGGTGATTTGCTCGTGAAAGTAAATATTGAAGTTCCTACCCGTTTAACCAGCGAACAGCGCGCAAAACTTGAGGAGTTTGCCCGACTCTGCGATTCAAATACGCACCCGACAATTCAGAAATGGCTTGAAAAGGTTAAGAAAATCTTTCTTATTTGAGACATTCAGATTATGCGACGGTTTTATGCGCCTCATATTTCCGCGGATTGCACTGAAGTAATTCTGGAAGGCGACGAGGCGCGTCATGCAGTTCAGGTTTTAAGACTTACACAAGGCGACCGACTGATTGTTCTTAACGGAAAAGGTGATGAATTTACCTGCGAATGTATAGAATCCGATAAAAAATTTCTGCGTGCCCGTGTCGTTGAAAAAGTCCATAAACAAAAGCCATTCAGCGAAATTACACTAATTCAGGCAATTCCGAAGGGAAAATTAATAGAGGATATTATTGAAAAGGCGGTAGAATTAGGTGTCTCGAGAATCATTCCGATTACTACCCGTCGCACAGTTCCGGATATTGAAGGACGCGAAATTGATAAGCGCAGACAACGATGGCAACAGATAGCAGTCAGCGCAATCAAGCAATGCGGACAGGTTTATCTGCCGGAAATTGAGAGACTAACAGATTTTTCGACAATAATTTCATCAGTGCAAAAATCCGAGATGAGTTTTGTATGCGTTTTGACAGGCGACCGCAAACATCCACGCTATTACTTTGAAGAATTCCGAAATAAATTTAACCGGAACCCAACATCTGTCTCTGTTTGGATTGGACCCGAAGGCGATTTCACGGAAGATGAAGTAGGGCAGATTATCGCCACAGGCGCAAATCCGATCACTCTCGGTAACCTTGTTTTACGGGTTGAGACGGCGGCAATATATGCTCTATCGGTTCTTAATTACGAACTGCAATGGGAAAAAAGATAAGTTTAGTTCGATAATTTACTACGGGTTTTTCAATCAGGTTACTTTTTTCATTATTAGGAAAATATCAAAATATCGTTTTTTTATCGTTCGAGTATAATCACATCACCGGCTTCCAGTGGGAGGTCTTCACCGGCGGCTATAAAATCCGACATCTTTATCTTATATGATTCTTCTCCGCGGATGATTGTTACAAACTTTGGTTCACGCAAACCACGCCATTTTGCAGCAAGGATAGCCTTTGCAAGTGTCATGTCATTTGTCCATGGTATGATATTGTTTTGAACATCTCCCTGAACTGTAATAACTTTTGGGGCATTTTGAATCTGACGCAATGCGGTTTGTTGTCCAAGCATAAATGCCTCTTGAGCCTTTTTCTCAGCCCGTGACTTTGAGACACAGCCGCAAAAACTAATGGCAATTAATGCCAGAACCATAACACCTTTGGACAATATTTCGATTATCTTCATCATATAAAAACCTGTCAGATTAAACCTGATTTTATCCTGAACATAATATTTCTATAAACTGTAAAAATTAAAAGTTATGCTATAATTACCTGAATTATTTTTTATGTTTGGTCTTGGGCAAAAATGGGTTTTTTACCTGCTGGAAGGGCTTAACGCCTTTGGCTGCTCGTATTATTTTAATTATCTGTTTTTTTACCTGAGGGATACTTTTGGATTCGGAAATAAAGAGAACCTTGCTATTTGCGCGTTTCACGGACTGATATACGCGATTGGTTCATGGCAGGGTGGAAAGTTTGTGGCTAAAATCGGACAAATCCGGGCTCTTAAAATCGGATTCACCGGCATGGCGGTATTTCTTGCTGCTGGTGTCTATTTATCTTCCTATCTTCCGTTTATTTTCCTGATTCTGATTGGATGGACAATTTCAATGTGCTTAATCTGGCCATCAATTGAGTCTCTGGTCAGCGATAATGAACCTGCTGAAAAAGTTCCTTCAATGGTAGGTATATATAATGTTGTATGGGCAGCAGGCTCGGCAATTTCGTATTTTATTGGCGGTGCAATTTATGAACATCTTGGCAGACTAAGCCTTTTCTGGTTCCCGCCAATTATACACATTGGTCAATTACTTATACTTGGCATAGCATTGCGCAAAATAATAAATACGGAAACCCATTCTCAGAATCCTGAAGAACAAAGCCCCAGTGAAACTAATGAAAAGCCAATGGATAAATCCACTGCGGAGAAATTCCTACGTATGGCATGGATTGCAAACCCTTTTGCCTATGTGGCAATGAACACAATCCTTGCTGTAATTCCGGAACTTGCAAAGACACATGGATTAAACCCAACACAAACCGGCTTATTTTGTTCAATCTGGTTTTTTGCGAGGTTCGCCGCATTTATTGTATTATGGCGATGGACTGGCTGGCATTACAAATTCGGATGGTTGATAACGGCTTACTTAATGCTAATCGGCGGATTTATCACAATCCTTATAGTACCGCAGTTGTGGATTATTTGCCTTGCCCAAATTGCCTTTGGCTGGGCGGTAGGATTGTTCTATTACTCATCGCTCTACTACGCAATGGATGTCGGGGAAGCAGGCGCCGAACATGGTGGCTTACATGAAGCCGCAATAGGTATTGGTATTTTGGTCGGTCCTGCAATTGGTTCCATATCGTTATACACAATGCCGGATAAACCTCACATCTCTACCTATTCAATAGCCATTTTATTGACTTGCTCAATGATTTGGTTGGTTGCAGTTTACCTGAAGGGTACCGGCAAAAATGCAGCATGTCAGAAATTATAAACAATTGCGGATGATTTCAAAATGTCAATTTCGGAAGCTAATTTAAAATTGACGAATTATCAGCATCATATTTTATTTCTTATGTTTGCTATTCGCAAATCTTCTCCTTGTTTTTAAATCTGTTTATCTATCATAATATTGTGCGAGTCCGACTATGAACCAACAAATTAAGATACGGGTTTTCAGGATTCTGGAAGGATTAGATGAAAGCGACTATATTTCAAAATCCTTCCACATCTTTATTACTGCACTAATCTTACTAAATGTCATCGCAGTTGTTCTGGAGACTGTCCAAAGTATATCCCAAAGATTTTCTCAATTTTTTTCCGCATTTGAAATTTTCTCTGTGATTATTTTTACGATTGAATATTTGTTGAGGTTATGGAGTTGTACCACGAACCCGGCATACCATAAGCCGATAACGGGTAGAATCCGTTTTGCGATGACACCGCTTGCGTTAATTGATTTACTTGCAATATTGCCATTTTATTTACCGATATTTGTACATCTCGATTTGCGGATTATCAGAATACTTCGGTTGTTCCGGATATTTCGTGTTTTTAAGCTTGCCCGTTATTCGGAGTCTGTAAAAATTCTCTCAAGCGTTATTAAACGTAAAAAAGAGGAACTCCTTATTGTATTTTTCGTGCTCTTTATACTTTTGATTGTTGCATCAAGTCTAATGTATTTTGTGGAAAATGATGCTCAACCAAATGTTTTTTCGAGTATTCCTATGGCGATGTGGTGGTGTATTGTAACCCTAACAACTGTTGGTTATGGCGATATTTATCCTATAACTATTTTGGGTAGGATCCTTGGCGGAATAATCGCATTACTTGGGATTGGTATGTTTGCGTTGCCTACAGGAATCCTTGCCTCCGCATTTGCGGAAGAGTTACAAAAGAAACATGAACAACCAAAAATCTGTCCACACTGCGGCAAAGTAATAGATAAGAACAATTAGCAAAATCTTTCATGAAATTTCCATAAAGAAAAATTCAAAATAAATCTTTGGTTTAGATGAGAAAGAATACTCTAAATCCCTAAAATTATTGTTTTCTGAATATAAATTAAGGTCTTTATAAAACCGAAGCCGGAAATAATATTTCAGATTGAAATCTATAAGCCATTAATTAATTTAATGGTTTTTTTCATTGCCCCGGTGCCCATCCTAATTTTTCAAGACATTTGTAAAGCTCCGCAATTGTGGCTCGTTCGCGATCGTCAATTATATTATCCTTCGTAAATTCTAATAATACATTACCGAAGACAAAACCATGAAGGCTCATCACTTCCGCATCTGTTAATCCGAGTTCTTTTCTTTTTTGTTCCAAATACTCAATTTCTTCGTCTGTGATTATAAGATCGCTTAAGACATTTTTCAGACACTCATAGTACTCGTTTATTAATACACTTCTTGATTGCGCGAGTACTTTATTTTCACCTGTCGTATTCTTGGATTCTTCTGACGGGGATTTCTGCTGTATAGACGTTTTATCACTTTGTGGTTTTCCAATTACACGGGATTTAATAGCCTTTTTACATGGTAATTCAGAACCAAGAGGCGGCATATAAGGGAGATAGTTGAAACTTTCCATGAATTTATAATTTTTAAGACTGCAAAAATCCCTGAATTTCTGAATGCCCTTACGGTTAAAATTTTCAAGATAACAATACCAGAGTTTTCCAGCGGCTATGGCGTCGTAAGCTGAAATATGAGAATCTTTTGTTTGTATATTAAAACACCTGCAGACTTCTGATAGATTTTTTACCCGTTCCAGACCGGCAAGACATCCCAAATACATTAGACAAATATGCGGCGGCAACATTGAAACACCCAACCTTGAAAATTCATATCTAAGGAATTTTATATCAAAATAGACGTTAAAGGCGGCGACTATTCTATTATATAGCAGACGGATTACTTCGCCCGAAATGTCTTCAAACCTCGGGGCGTCAACAACATCCTCATCGGTAATGTTGTGGATATACGTTGCAGCAACCGGTCGGCATGGGTTTATAAGAGTGTCAAAAACCAGTTTAGGTTCGTTGCCAGGATCAATGTGAACAATTGAAAGTTCAATGACCCTGTCGGTTCCAGCACTTAAACCTGTTGTTTCAATATCAATTACTGCAATTGGCGTGTCATAAATACGCCAATCATAAATTCCTGTGCCAGCCATAATTTTTTTCTTTTGGTGTGGATTGGAAACAATTATGCAATTTTATAAACCAATTCAAACCTGAATTTACTCATGCCGAAATATTGAAAAAGAGCGGTCGAGAATAACTTTTTCGGGTCGGAGACTTTTCAGTAATTCCGTCCGTGGTTTTTGTAAGAACTTTATTGAAAATCGTAGACCACGACTTTTGAACAGTTCGGCTTGAACACTTTCTCCACGAACTCAATATGTCGGGGATGCTCCTGATATTTATCCTGAGATTCTTTATCCTTGAAGACGATATTCAGCCCTACCTGATACGATTGGTCAACGACGCTACGATGGCTTGGAACCATTTTCCCTACATGAAAATGCAGAATCCCCGGAATGTCTTTCAGGTATTTATTGGCACCTTCAATAAGCGCGTCGGCAGCATTTTTAACTTCCGGCTTTGTCCAAAAAATAACAATGTGCGAAAACATACTTAAAGTATTGTTAATTTCATAAGTTTAATCAAGAATAATGTTTAGAACAATGTTTAGTTTTAACCTACTGATTATAAACCAGATATAAATTTAGTGATTTTAGATAAACGGTTTTTTTGCTTATACAGATAACTCAGAGAGATTACCATTATTGGAAGAAAAAGAATTCTTGAATTGAGTTTTTTTGTATCTTATACTTGCTAAATTGTAATTCGTCTTTAAATTATTCAAATCAAAAAAGTTATAAGATGATGAAAATTGAAATGATAAATTTGATAATGGCGTTTGCGCCTCCGCCGACGCAAGGACAACAGCCGACGGCTCCTGCATGGGCAAGTTTTGTACCGCTCATTTTGCTGATGGTTGTTTTTTATTTTTTGTTGATACGCCCGCAACAGAAAAAAGCAAAGGCGCATGAGGAGATGCTGAAGAAATTGAAAAGCGGGGATAAAGTCCTTTGCAGTGGCGGGATAATCGGTACGGTTGTAACCGTTAAAGATAAGACCGTAACTGTGCGAACCGCTGACGCGAAGATTGAAATCGTTAAATCTGCTGTTTCAGACATAATCGAAAGCGGTCAGAATGAAGAACCGCCAAAGAACTGAATTAATTTCATTGACACAAAACTCTGGGCGTTATAAAAGCAAAGACTTATTAAAACATGAGCAAGAAAAATCTTTGGAAATGGTTGTTGACGGTCTTTCTTGTGGCGTGGTCAATATCTGAAATCTATCCGCCCACGCCAAGAGATCTTATTCAGACGTTTGAAAAACTCGCGGTAAATAAGGACACGAACTTTACGGCAATTGTAACTGCCGCCCGCGAATTGTCCAAACAGTACCCGGACAGGGCGTACGGCAACCTGTTAGTAGCAATTGGCACAAACGACATAACCAAATATTTCCCGGACGTGGATGTAAAGTCGGAGAAGGAACCTACGCGAGCGATATTAAATTATGTTCAGCGAAAAGCCGCAGGGGAGATAAAACTTGGACTTGACCTGCAAGGCGGGACTTCTTTCCTTGTAGGCATTGATACAAACAAACTCAACAAAGCCGACAGTGAGTCTAAGAAAGCTGCATTGTCTCAGGCGGTTGAAGTATTAAGAAAGCGTGTTGATCGTTTTGGTGTTGCAGAACCTATCATCCAGCCAGCTGGTGAGGATAGAATTTTAATTCAACTACCCGGACTTTCTGAGGCAGACAAGGAGAGCGCCAAACGGCAAATCCAGAGGGCTGCATTCCTTGAATTCAGAATGGTTCATCCTCAAAGCGATGAATTAATTAAAAAAGGTATTGTTCCGCCTGGATATGAAATACTGAAAGAACGACGCCGCGACGGCAACAAAGAGTATTATGAACCGCTTATTGTAAGTAAGAAAGCAGAACGGGGATTCACAGGAAAATATATTAAACGGGCAATGCCGGATCGTGATCCTATTACCGGTCAAATTCTTATCCGGTTTGAACTCACAGATGAAGGGGCAAAACTTTTTGCCGACATTACAAGGGAAAATATAGGTCAACGGCTTGCGATTGTCCTTGATGGTGAACTTTATTCTGCGCCAGTTATCAGAAGTGAAATACCAAACGGAAGCGGTGTAATCGAAGGCAGGTTTACCCCGGAAGAAGCGATCGAACTAGCAAATGTGCTTGAAAATCCATTAGAGACGCCTGTTACTATTCTTGAATCTCGGGATGTAGAACCATCACTTGGGAAAGACTCAATACGAAGTGGTGTTACTGCGGCAATAGTAGGTGTTGTTCTGGTTTCGTTGTTCATGTTGGTTTATTACAGGGTTGCTGGTCTAATTGCAAACATTGCATTAATCCTTAACGTAATAATCCTTTTTGGTGTTCTCTGTTATATTGACACTACGCTTACTCTGCCCGGTATTGCAGGTATTGCGCTCACAATCGGTATGGCGGTTGACGCTAATGTTCTTATTTACGAAAGGATACGTGAAGAATTAGCAGCAGGAAAATCGCTAAAAGGCGCAATTGCCGCCGGTTACAGCCGGGCGTTTGGGACAATCTTTGACAGCAATGTTACGACATTGATTGGCTCAATAATTCTGATTTACATGGGCACTGGTCCAGTCAAGGGTTTTGGTGTTACGCTTACTATCGGTATTGCAGTAAGCATGTTCACAGCGCTGGTTGTAACAAGGCTGATTTTCGACTGGCTTGTTGATAAAAACATTCTAACCAATCTTAAAATGCTTAGCTTTTTCAAAGATACCAAGATTGACTTTTTGCGGTATGCAAAACCAATTTTTATTACATCGTTTGTAATAATTGCAATCGGCATGGGCTATGGCATTTTTATCCGCGGGCATAAGGTACTTGGCCCTGATTTTGCAGGGGGTGACAGAGTAATCCTTAGTTTTGCCCAGAAAGTAGATGTAGCGCAAATCCGTTCAGCTATTGAAAAAATGAAGATTGGCGAGGTCTCAATCCAGTATCAAAAAGATATTGCGGCAAATAAGGAAAATCTCTCGATTGTAAGCGCTTATGGGACAGGAGAAAGGATTGTAAAAACTCTGAATGAGCAATTTCCGAATGCAAAATTCCATATAGAATCTTACGAGACGGTTGGTCCGTCAATTGGGAAAGAAATTCAGACGGTTGCTATAAAAGCGGCTTTGCTTGCGATGTTTGGCATACTTATTTATGTGGCGATTCGTTATGAATTTTCATTTGCTGTAGGCGCGGTTCTTGCATTGTTCCACGACGTTCTTATTAGCCTTGGAATTTTCTTCCTCTCAGGCAGAGAACTGAATGCTCCGATTCTTGCGGCGGTGCTAACGATTATCGGTTTCTCGATTAACGACACCATCGTTATTTTCGACCGTATCCGCGAAGACCTAAAAATAGGTATGAAGGGAACTTTTGCCGATATCATCAATAAAGCTATCAACCAAACACTGAGCAGAACTGTTATAACGTCAGGCACTGTATTTCTTGCCACTCTGTCACTTTATATCTTTGGCGGAGGAGCTATAAACGACTTTGCTTTCATATTCCTTATTGGTATTATAACCGGTACATATTCAAGTATTTATATTGCAAGTGCGTTGGTGTATTTCTGGCATAAGGGAGAAAAACCGAAACTTGCCACTATGCCGACTATTGAACAAACCCCGGCAAGCCCTTACGCAGCTAAGACCACATAATTAAATTAAAAACTGGAAATATTTCCGGGGTTTCTTGTCTGCTAATTGGTTGGGTTTGAATATGTTGGGATTAATTCAAATAACGCCCCTTCATTGGGCAGTTTTCATTGTTTTTGTTTTATTTGCGGTTTTATTGGATCTCGGTGTTTTTCACCGCAAGGCTCATATCGTCAAAATTAAAGAGGCAATTGCATGGACGGTTTTCTGGTTTGCGCTTTCGATGCTATTCGCATTCTTTTTTATAAAGCCATACAGAGGAGACACTCCGTTTCATGAATATATTGCCGGTTATATTACAGAGTTATCCCTTTCTCTCGACAACGTATTTGTGATAGCAGTTGTTTTTTCCTATTTCCGGGTGCCAATTGAATATCAGCACAGGGTTTTATTCTTTGGAATATTAGGAGCGCTGGTAATGAGGATGGTAATGATTGTTCTTGGTATTGCATTAATCAGTAAGTTCCATTGGATACTTTACCTCCTTGGATTGTTTCTGATATTTTCCGGCATAAAACTGGTTTTCTCGGGTGGCGAAGCTCCTGAACCGGAGAAAAATCTCGCTATCAGAATTGCAAGAAAATTCTTTCCTGTAACTCCAAATTTTGAAGGACAAAAGTTTGTTGTCAAAAGAGATGGCAAGACGATGATTACCCCGATGATGCTTGTTCTGCTTATGGTTGAAACATCAGATATAATTTTTGCCCTTGACTCTATCCCCGCGATTTTCGGGATTACAACTGATTCATTTATAGTTTTTACCTCCAATGTGTTTGCAATCCTCGGGCTGCGTTCCCTTTATTTTGTTCTTGCCGGAGCTATTCGGTATTTCAAATATCTGCAATATGGCTTGTCTGTTATATTGGTATTCATCGGTTTTAAAATGGTATTGCCATGGGCAGCGGAGCATATCAATGCTTTACACGGATTTAAGATAGAAGCCAAAGAAGCTTTGCTTGTCATTGCGGGGATAATTTTTGTATCTATTTTGATTTCTGTGGTATCTGCATTGATTACGAAAAATAGCAACAATAAATCCGAATAGATTATGAACAGAGTTAACGTTAAAGATGAAAAAAATTAGATGGCGCATAGAACATCAGGACGAACTTCTGGCATCACATCTTTCAAAGAAACTCGGGATTTCTCCGCTTCTTGCAAAATGTCTCATTAACAGGGGCTATAGAGATGAAAAGTCCGCTCAGTTATTTTTAAAGCCTGAATTGAAAAACCTAAAAGACCCTTTTTTATTATCCGGAATTAGGGAAGCCGTTGAACGGTTGTTTCTTGCGCTTGAAAAAGAAGAACCTCTTGTGATTTTCGGTGACTACGACGTTGATGGTGTTACCTCTACTGCAATACTTTACGATTATCTCAGGAAAGGTGGATGGGATGCATATTACTATCTACCTCGTCGAATGGAAGAAGGATATGGCTTAAGCCACGATGGTGTTGCAAACTGCCTTAAAAAACATCCGGTTAAGCTGATTGTAGCGGTTGATTGTGGCACAAACGCAGTTGATGTAATAAATGAATTAAGAAAAGAAGGGATCGATGTTATTGTTCTTGACCATCACCAGCCATCAATGCTCCTGCCTTGCGCTAATGCCATTGTTAACCCATTTGTGAATAAAACATTAAACCTTCCTGAAAAAGATCTGCCTAATTATCCGAGTATTTTTGAGTTAGTATCGGCTTTTCAGGAACTTTGTTCTGTAGGAATAGTATTTAAACTTGTCCATGCTTTAACAAAAAGGGGACGTGAACTTGGTCTTGGCTGGGCGAATAATTCTGATATCCGGGAATATCTGGATTTGGTTGCCCTTGGAACTGTGGCTGACCTTGCGCCACTTGTAGGGGAGAACCGGATTCTCGTTACCGCCGGGCTAAAAAAGATGAACAAGAACCCGTCGCTGGGCCTTGCAACGCTGATTGAAGTTTCTAATGCTCCGAAACCAATTGGAGTTTATGAAATCGGCTTCATGCTTGCGCCGCGGTTAAATGCAGCAGGGAGATTGGAAACAGCCGAAGATGCACTGCATCTGTTGATTGCTGAAACCGAAGAAGAGGCATTACCGATTGCCCAGAGACTGGATGCCAAAAATCACGAGAGACAGAGGATAGAATACGAAATAGTCGAAGAAGCTCTTGCGCTTATAGCAAAATGGTTTAATCCAGAAGAAGACTATGTAATCGTGGAGGGTAATCCGGATTGGCATATTGGTGTTGTTGGGATTGTTGCTTCACGGATTTCCCAGCAAATGAACAGACCGACCATTATATTTGGAGGCGAGGGCAATTATTTACGCGGTTCGGCGCGAAGCATAGACAAGTTTAACATTGTTTCAGCGCTTTCGGATTGCAGGGATCTATTGCTCAAATTTGGCGGGCATTCAATGGCTGCAGGAGTTTCGATTGCTCCTGATAAATTGAGTGAATTCAGAAAAAAACTGAATTCCATAGCAAAGTCTGTTTTGAAAACCGAAGACTTTATTGAAGAAATAGACGTTGATTGCGAAGTAGAACTTGAACTTCTGTCATTAGGAAATATTGAAGAACTTGAAAGATTGAAGCCGTTTGGGATTGGTAACAGACCAGTCAGTTTCTTTGCAAAGAATCTTAAACACAGCCGGCCGCTGATTCGTGTCGGTTCAGAAAGGCAACATGTTAAAATGTGGATAACTGATGGAAATAATACGGTCGAAGCCGTGTGGTGGAATGGTGGCAATGAAATACTCCCTGTGGGAAGATTCGACCTTTTGTTTACTCCTCAAATTAACGAATTCAGGAATACGAGAAATGTTCAACTTAGGGTGATTGACTGGCGGGAATCGGAGTAGATCGCAGTAGAAATTACATATTATTGTCTTTCTGGACTGCATCATTTAATTCATCAAGGAAGTTTGGCAATGCTGAAATAACACGGTTCCAGTTTGGGATTAGCAACGCGCCAAGGGGATCTTCGAGAAACGCTTTTGCTGCAACCCGTATTGAGCGGACAAACGTTGCAACAGCGGTCTCTTCCTCGTGTCTTGGATAATATAAACCATTGATTGTTGCGTCTGCTGAATAAAATCTTAACGAATCTTCTGCGTGTCTCATGTATGTTATAAGGAGGGTATTGAATAGTCCCTCGTCGAGCTTAATACCTTCTGCGGCCATTCGTCTGAAGAATGAACTTGCTATATCGATAGCCATGCGGTTCAGTCCTTTGTCGGGGTCTCGTGGATACAGATCTTGATGTTTATGGTCGTAATTGTCACAGAGTTCGGACTGACAGATTGCCCGAGGCGAGACGTTTCTGTAAACTTCGTAAAGAATACCAACCTCGAGAGCCCAGTCAAAGGGTATCCTACTTCTGCGTAGGAGTGATACATCCATAGAAAACTCTCCGGCAAGCGGATACCTGAATGTATCCATGTAGACGAGAAACGGATGGTTGCCGACAATTGACTTCAGGGCGCGGATAAGTGGAGTAACAAGAAGTCGCATAACACGCCCGTTGAGACGGTCGCTGACGCGTGCGTAATAGCCTTTGCAGAAGTCAAAGCCCAGACTGGGGTGGGCAACAGGGTAGCAAAGGCGGGCAAGAAGTTCGCGATTGTAAGTCAGAATATCGCAATCATGAAGGGCGACCATTTTCACTTTGTCACTTGCAATTATATATCCAAAACAAGTCCAGACATTTCTGCCTTTTCCCTGCGTCCCGGGATATAAATCTGCTTCTTCAAGTTTGCGATATAATTGTTGGATTCTCGGACCGTCATTCCAAAGAAGAATTGGATTTTGAGGTAGGGCTGAAAATATTTTCTTTGCCCTTCTGAACTGGGTGATATTGGCACCGTCTAAACCGACAACGATTTGTTTAATGTATTTTACATTTTTTAATTCTCTTATTATTCCGCGTAGGGCTTTTGTGCCGAGTTCTTTTGCGTGGCATGGTAGAATAAGGCCGATTGGAATTTCATTTGAATATTCTTCAAGTTCTTTTTCCAAACGTTCGTAATTTGGCTGTCCCAGCCTGTGTAACGTTGCTATTGCCCCGGTTTGGAAAAAGTCAGACATTGTTTAATGTTTTATGGTTTATTGTTTAACGCTGTTTTTTATTAATTCTTTAATAATATATTTTGTTTGTCAGCGAAGGGACAACAACTAATTAATTTTTTTTAAAATTTTTATAATCCGGATGGCGCTTCAAGAAATTCCCAAGGGATCCCGAATTTTTTTGCAACGGCCTCCGCAAGCGCTTTTACCCCGAATTGTTCGGTTATATAATGTCCGCCGTAAAAAACGTTTATTTCCAATTCCTGCGCTGTTGTGAAGGTCCAGTGTGGACCTTCCCCGGTTATATAGGTGTCCACACCTTCATTTGCGGCGATTTTCAAATCCTCGCCTGCACCACCGGAAACTATGCCGATGTTTTTACAAATTTCAGGTCCGAAAGGTATCATTACCGGGGTGGTACCGAGCACCTCTGTGAGTTTTTTGTTCAAAAGATCTCGTGGGATGCGTGTTGTGGTTTTGAATCCAATTGGTTGTCCTTTCAAAGAGAGGAAAGGCTTAAGGTTTTTAAATCCAAGTAGTTTACACAGAATTGCGTTGTTTCCTATTTTCGGATGCGCATCAAGAGGCAGATGACAGCTATAAACTGCAATATTGTTCGATATGAGTAGTTTAAACATTTCGTAGCGTTTTCCTGTTATTGGCTGGAGGGCGTTCCACATCAGACCGTGATGGACGATAAGCAAGTCACACTGGTTTTCTGCTGCCAGTTTTGCAGTCTGGTAAGAAATATCAACGCAGGCGCCGATTTTTGTTACGGTTCCTGAATTTTGAAGTTGGAGACCGTTAACTGCTGCCTCGTAGTCCCTAAACATGCCTACGTTGAGCAATTTGTTGCAAAAGGCTACAATATTTGTCAGTTTGCGTTCTGTCATATAAATGCTAAAATCATTGAGAATGATTTTAAGAGTCATGCAAGCAGAATTTTCTTGTTGAAAAAAATTTTTTATAACTCTATTGCATTTTTTGTATATACAATAATATAGTTTCTTTTGTTTTAAGATTGCCATGAGCAATAACGAACCGTGCAGGCAATCCTGGACAATCCAGGATTCAAAAAATTTATACAACATCCACCGTTGGGGCGCGAAATATTTCGACATCAACGAAGAGGGGCATGTTGTCGCAACCCCTTTGCAGGACGCCGGAGTTCAGGTTGATTTAACCGACGTCATTGAAGAGGCGCGGGAGCGGGGATTGAAATTCCCTCTGCTTATCCGTTTTCAGGATATACTGCGTCACCGCGTGGAATCGCTTAATATTGCCTTCCGCAACTCGATTCGGGAGTTTAATTATCAGGGACAATATCGCGGTGTGTTTCCGATTAAAGTGAATCAACTTCGCGAGGTCGTCGAGGAGATACTGGACGCAGGCAGGCCATATCACTATGGTCTTGAAGTCGGAAGTAAACCGGAGTTGTTTGCGGCCCTTGCATTACAGAGTCACGTGGGCGACTTGATAATTTGCAATGGTTATAAAGATGCCGGATTCATTAAGATGGCTTTGCTTGGAAATAAACTTGGCAAAACAATTATAATCGTTGTTGAAAAACTGGAGGAACTTCATCATGTAATTTCGATATCCAAGCAACTCAATATTGAACCAATAATCGGCATACGGACAAGATTGTTAGCCAAAGGGGCAGGTAAGTGGGCAGACAGCGCCGGCGAAAATGCTAAGTTCGGTTTAAGCACGATTGAACTTTTGGAGGCTGTCCAAACACTGAAAGCAGAAAAACTTGACCATTGTTTTAAACTTCTGCATTTCCACATAGGGTCGCAGGTTCCGGACATTCTGACAATAAAACGCGCCGTTCAGGAAGCAGCCCGCATTTATGCAAAACTTTATCAGATGGGATTTAAGCTTCAATACATAGACGTTGGCGGTGGGTTAGGGGTTGATTACGACGGAAGTCGCTCGGCGTTTGATAGTTCGACAAATTACACATTACAGGAATACACAAACGATATAGTGTATTATATTCAGGACATTTGTAATGCTGAAAAAGTGCCGCATCCGGACATAATCAGCGAAAGCGGAAGGGCTATCGTGGCTTATCACAGCGTATTAATTGTCGAGGTATTCGGCGCTATAGAAAAGGTTAGGGAACGGAAATTCTTCGTTTACGGCGAAAACGAACATCCGCTGGTAAAGGAACTGCTCGAGATTAGGAAAAACCTGCCAAAGCTCAATAAGCTGGAGGCATACCACGATGCGCTCGAAAGAAAAGAAGATGCGCAGAATATGTTCATGCTTGGTTTGCTGAAGATGGAAGACAAGGCAAAAATCGAACAATTATTCTGGGAAATCAGCAGCGAGGTGTATGCAAGTTTTCAGGGTAAAGGATATGTGCCGGAGGAAATCAGAGACCTTGAACAATGCCTTAGCGATCAGTATTTATGTAATTTTTCTGTATTCCAGTCGTTGCTTGACAACTGGGCATTGGGACAACTTTTCCCGATTATGCCGGTGAGCAGGCTGGATGAAAAGCCTACACGCGAGGCTACACTGGTAGATATCACCTGCGATTCAGATGGTCATATCGATAAATTTATCGACCTTTATGATGTTCGGGACACATTACCTGTCCACAAACTCAGATATGATGAAAAAGGGAGATTAGAGCCGTATTATCTCGGAATTTTCTTAATGGGTGCCTATCAGGACATTATGGGCGATCTTCATAACCTTTTCGGGCGCGTGAATGAAGTCCATGTGTTCCTCGACCCGGACGAACCCGCCGGTTATTACATCGAAGAAATTATTGAAGGAACAACAATCGTGCAGGCGCTTACCAACGTTCAGTATGATGAAAACGAGTTAAAACGTCAGATGAAGGCGCAGGTTGACGAAGCAATTAAATCTGATCGCATGAAACCATCTGAGGCAATGAGATTGCTTGATGATTACGAACGCGGGTTGAAGGAATATACGTATCTAACCGTGCAAGAAGATCAATGAATCAATATTATGAGCAGACAGAAGAGTTTGCCCGCTCATTAAGCCAATTGGTAAAAGGCTTGACTATTCTTTTTTGGGGAATACCACTAACGCTTGTTATATGCGTAAGAACCTCCGTAAAGGATAAGTTTGAACTTCAGCCGGTTGATTTCTGGATACCAATTGTTGCTACAGGCTCTTTGTTGCTGGCGCTTTCTTATATTAGTAAATTCAGGAAAAATGAAAGGGTGTGGATAGAAGCAATTGACCGCGCAAGGTTCTTTGCCATCATTAATTTTTTTCTGTCTCCGTTTATTTATTGGAGATTGAAAATTACAGATGTTCAGGTTTTTTCGGTTGCTGCGGGAATGTTTTTCTTATCCGGAATATTTTTTTTACTCATGATAAACCGCGTTATTAAGCAACTTGCACTGATGCTGCCTGAATATTCCTTGAGAGAGGATGCGAGGATTTATGCCGACCTTAATCAATATATTCTCGTGATACTCTCCGCAATATTGATCTTGAATTATATTGGGGCTCAATGGGGGGATAAGATTAAGATGCTTCCTTCGCAAATATGGCTCGCGGCGCGGATTTCCCAATGGGTTATATCCTTCATCATTGTGGCGCCGGTGGCTATGACTATGACTTTAATCTGGAAGGCAAGGGATGTGATTTTAAAAGATGTATTCATTAATGCCTGTCGTCCACGACAAAAGGAAGAACACGGGGATAATTAACAAGCAATGGTAAGTTCAAATTATAAATTGTTCCGGTTAATTTTTTTACTTATTATTGCATGTCCCATTTTTATTGCCCGCTGTGGAGATGACAAAGGAACTGGAGCCGGAATTTCAGTGAACCGAAAGGGGGAACTCGAAATTATTTTTTCTTCCGATGAAAAGATACGTGGTGCTGATTTTTTAAGTAAAGCAACATTTGGTTTTGGTATGCCGCAAAGAGCGGCGGATAAAGTATGGGTTGAAAATGGTGTTTTATCCCTGCAATGGAATGAAAAAAGCATAATCTACACAATGAACATATTTTGTTGCCCAATTGAAGAAAATGAATTTCATAGCACCAGACAGGCGGTTATTATTCGGTTGCACGGGGAAAACACAGACGTCGAATATAAGGATGCCCATGCCGGATTTTTGATCCTAACAAACGGGAAACGCGCTGGCTTTGAGTTTCAGGAGGGTGTTGTCCAGATAAAAGATGGAGACAGAGTTTTTAACCTTGTTGCCATAGAGATTCCTGCCGGATGCCATGTGGATAAGAAAAAGGATCTATTTGTGTTTTCAGGCAATATGCCGCCGGGGACAACCGGTTACATGGTTTTTAAAATACCAGTTAGGGTGGATTCGGATTTTGATACAATGTCACGGCTTGTAAATCTGGACTACGAAGATTGTTTAAACATGTTTAAGAAGGCGTGTAAGACAACTGGCGGACAGTTGTGGATGGAAAAGGGGTCAGTTTTTTATCAGAAAACCGGGCAATAAAAAATCCACCTTCACTTGAATGAAGGTGGATTTTTGAAACAACCTTTTAATTGCCGGGTTAAGAGGCAATTGGTGTCGAGATTTCAAGGAATCCCTGCAATTGACGCAAGCGCGTCGGGTGTCTCATTTTTCTTAATGCTTTTGCCTCAATCTGGCGGATACGTTCACGGGTAACCTTAAACTGCTTGCCAACCTCTTCGAGTGTTCGGGAATAACCGTCGAGCAGACCAAAACGCAATTCAAGCACCTTGCGTTCGCGTTCGGTCAGACTTGCGAGAACGTCGTTCAATTTATCCTTTAGGAGGCTGTAGCTGGTCATTTCGGACGGGTTTTCAGCAGTTTTATCCTCTATGAAATCGCCGAAATTAGTATCCTCGCTGTCGCCAACCGGGGATTGCAGCGATATCGGTTGCTGAGCCATTTTAAGAATTGATTTTACCCGATCCACAGGCATTTGCATTTCATCTGCAATTTCTTCCGGTGTTGGTTCGCGGCCGAATTCCTGAACAAGGAATTTCTGGACGCGCATCAGTTTGTTGATAGTTTCAATCATGTGAACAGGGATGCGGATTGTACGCGCTTGATCAGCAATTGAACGGGTAATTGCCTGACGAATCCACCATGTTGCGTAGGTTGAGAATTTATAACCACGGCGGTACTCAAATTTTTCGACCGCTTTCATTAATCCCATGTTCCCTTCCTGAATAAGGTCAAGGAATGAAAGTCCGCGGTTTGTGTATTTCTTTGCTATTGAGATAACGAGACGCAGGTTTGCCTCGACCATTTCGGTTTTGGCGTCGAGCGCCTTTTTGGAATATTCTTTGAGTTGTTTAAAAGATTCCATGAACTGCTGGCATGGCATTCGCACCAAAGTTTCGAGAGATTTAATAGTGTTTTCTTCAGCCTGAATAATGACATCGCTGTTTGGCAAATTATTTTGTTTGCATTCTTCTATCTTCTTCAGGCTTGCTTGGAATTTATCGTATATATTTTCCGCAACCTGCGCAATTTCCTCAATGACCTTTTGTTTGTAGTAGAATTTCGGATATAAGTTATGGAGTCTTTTCTCAAGTTTTTTAATTTCTTTTTCTATCTGTGCGCGCTTCTGTTCGGAATTCGATTCGAGTAACTCTCTGTATTTCTTGTCAATGGCGTCGTCAATTTCTCTGGTTTTCTTTATAAGCTTACGCAGGTCGCGTAGATGCTCATCGCGACTATCAACTTTTTTATCCGCGATTACCCTGTCGTATCTTTCTTTAGGCGGTTCTGAAATCAGTTTTTCTGCAAGGGCAATGTGCTCTTTGGCAGTAAATCCGAATTTATAGATAATTTGCTTGACGATATTTTCTGCTTCCTCGATGCGTTTTGAGATTTCGACTTCCTGTTCGCGGGTTAGCAAGGGGACTTGTCCCATTTGCTTAAGGTACATGCGTACGGGGTCGTCGAGGATATCGAGTTGTTCTTTTTCATCATCATCGAAGGCTTCAAACTGGCGTATCTGGTCAACTTCTGCCTGATCAACAATGTCTATATCGAAACTGCGTAGTTTACTCAGGATTTCATCGTAGTCGTCGGGCGACAAAACCTTTTCAGGCAGAGCTTCATTTATATCGGTATAGGTAAGGTAACCCTGCTCTTTAGCCAGACGCACCAATTCCTTGATTTTTTCATCAATTTCATCTTTTAAGACAATTTCGGAGGGCTGGTCAAAATCGCTTGGCAAACTGTTTTTATCGCTTTTAGCGGTGGCTATTTTGCTTTTCTCCCCGCTTTTAGCGGAAACTTTGGGTTCCGCCTTTGCGTCTGCAACTTTGTTTTTCTTTGTTTTAGTTGAATTCTTTTCTACCTGTTTAACAGTGGCAGTTTTTTTCTTCTTGACCATAGAACTTAGATTTTGTTTAAAATAGTTATTCAATATCTATTAGGGAAATTAGTTCGTCAAGCGGACGACAAAGATTTATTTATACATTTTTTGGCGAAAAATATTCACATTTTGCCAGAAAATTGCATGTTTTTTTGAATTGCCATTAAACAAAATTTCCCTTTAATCATTTCAAAGTCACCATATTTTTTCCAACAACATAGACTTTTTATCTGACTACAATAGATACTAATACACGCAAATTTTGTTATTTCAAAAATTATTTTGTTGTATATTGACGAAACCCGCTTATATTTTATTATTGTTTATTTAAAAAAATTAATAAGAGAGGAATACGAAATATGGCAAAAAGAGTAGCAATTAACGGTTTCGGCCGGATTGGCCGATTGGTGTTCAGAGCGCTTGTTGAACAAGGCGTTGTGGGCAAAGACATTGAGGTTGTTGCAGTGGGCGATATCGTGCCGGCTGACAACCTTGGATACCTGCTCAAATACGATTCTACACAGGGAAGATTCAACGGAACAATTTCTTCCAAAAAATCGTCACCGGATAAAGCCGAAGACGATATTCTGATTGTCAATGGAAAAGAAATGCGCGTTGTCAGCGCCAAAGACCCATCCCAGCTCCCATGGAAAGATATGGGTGTGGATATTGTGATCGAATCCACTGGTTTGTTCACGGATGTTGAAAAAGCAAAGGGACACCTTGCTGCCGGCGCCAAGAAGGTTATCATCACAGCGCCAGCCAAAGGCGATTGCCTCACTGTTGTAATGGGTGTGAATCACGAGAAATATAATCCTGCTCAACATCACATTGTTTCCAATGCTTCCTGCACAACAAACTGTCTTGCTCCGCTGGTTTACGTCCTTCTGAAAGAAGGCTTTGGTGTTGAAGAAGGTCTGATGAGCACAATTCACGCTTATACTGCTACCCAGAAGACCGTTGACGGTCCAAGTAAGAAAGACTGGAAGGGCGGTAGAACTGCGGCAATCAACATTATTCCGTCCACAACCGGTGCGGCGAAGGCTGTTGGTCTTGTGTTGCCAGAAGTGAAAGGCAAACTCACAGGTATGGCATTCCGTGTTCCGGTGCCGACAGTTTCTGTGGTTGATCTGACTGTCCGCACAGTGAAGGAAACCTCTTATGAGGAAATCTGCGCTGCTATGAAGAAAGCAAGCCAGACTTACCTCAAAGGTATTCTCGATTATACCGATGAAGAAGTTGTCAGCACCGACTTCATTCACTGCTCTGCTTCTTCGATATTTGATGCTGGTTCTGGCATTGGTTTGAACAGCCGGTTCTTCAAACTCGTCAGCTGGTATGACAATGAGTGGGGTTACAGCTGCAGAGTCGGCGACCTTCTCAAGTATATGATTAAGAAAGGGATATAATCTCTGAATTATTTTAAAAAATGGCGGCAGTCTTCAATGACTGCCGCTTTTTTATTGGTAGAATTTCTTAGGATAGACTGTCTTTTAGTTTTGAAGCGGAAAATCTGCACCATTGTTTTTAATCAGAATGTCTTTGATTGTAATCTTTGCGCCATTTTGACGCTTGCTTTCATCTGCAGCCTCCATAAACGCCATTATTTCAACGGTTTCTTCGAGAGATATCGGCGGTTTTCCTGTCTGGAAGAACTTTACAATTTCGCGGACAAGCGGGGCGTAATTGCCGCTTCCTTTTTGTTCTGCAACGCCTTTGCTACCAAGGACAATAACGCGATGTCCTGCTGAGCTATCACGGAGTCCGATTAATGTAGCGGTTTTCCCGTTTTGCCACTCAGCGGAAACGATTTCCGAGTTTTTAGTTGATATTCGCGAGACTGCTATACACCCTCTGCCAAGGATAGTAAAAAGAGCCTCAGTTGGATGAACCCCATACCAGTAAAGGTCTGGATGATGCGGCTCTAAATATGCTGGGCCCCAGGAGATAACGGAGCGGATTTCGCCAACGTTGTTCGTTCTAACTTCCGCCAGACTTTCATAAAACCTGTATGCGGAGGAACTGAAGACTGGCACTGAATGTTTTCGGGACAACCGCCATATTTCCAGAGCATCCCGCAAAGAACCAGCAAGCGGTTTATCAATGAACACTGGTTTTTTATGCTGAAAAACTGGGATTGCTTGTTCGAGGTGTTTTCTGCCGTCAACGCTTTCAATCATAACGGCATCGACCTGTTTGCAAAGTTCTTCAATCGAGGCGACAATAGGGATACCGAATTTTTCCTGAATCTGTTTTGTAAATCCTTCAATTCGGGAAGCGCTTGCTTCGACATCAGGACTTCCGCCTTTAAAGGCGCATACAACCCGTGCGCCGGGGATATATTGCGGATTGTTGGTATCGTTCAGCAACTGAGTGAATGCGATTACGTGAGAGGTGTCCAGTCCGATAATCCCAACCTTTATTTCTGCGGGAAAGATTGTTGCCGCGTAAACGAAAATACCCAAAAAAATTGCGGTGGTTTTCATACCAGAATGATAAAAAACCACCGCATAATATCAAATCAAATTGTGATTTTTAGATTAGCGCTTACCACTTCAGGTTTCTGAATCTCTCTGCTGCTTCGATAGCATTCTGACGGCTATTGTACGAAGAGACTCTGAAATAGCCTTCGCCCTGAGAACCGAATCCGCTTCCGGGCGTAACTACGAGATTTGCCTTTTCGAGGATATGGTCAAATGCCTGCCAACTTGTGTAACCTTCAGGCGCCTTTACCCAGAGATACGGGGCGTTTACGCCTCCATAGACTTCGAGTCCAGAGGCACGGATTCCTTCCGCTAATATCTTTGCGTTGCCGAGGTAATGATTTATAAGGTCGCGTACTTGCTGTTTCCCTTCGGGTGTATAAAGCGCTTCTGCCGCTCGCTGGGTGATGTAACTTACACCGTTGAATTTGGTTGTCATCCGACGATACCAAAGCGGATGTAATGGTTTGAATTCCCCTTTCTTTGTTGATGCAAGCAACGCCTTTGGCATCACTGTAAATGCGCAGCGGACACCGGTGAAACCACCGTTTTTAGAAAAACTACGGAATTCAATTGCGCATTCTTTCGCGCCAGGGATTTCAAAAATCGAATGCGGAATGCCGGGTTCGGTAATGTAACTTTCGTAAGCGGCATCGTATAGGATTATAGACTTATTTTTTAGCGCATATTGTACCCATTCGGTTAACTGTTCTTTATTAAGAACTGCGCCTGTCGGATTGTTTGGTGAGCAAAGGTAAATTATGTCAACCTTCCTCCGTGGCGGTCTGGGAACAAAGCCATTTTCTTTGGTACATGGTAGGTAAACTATTCCCTTATAGGCGCCGGTTTCATCGGCGTCTCCAGTATTCCCAGCCATTACGTTTGTGTCCACATAAACAGGGTAGACCGGGTCGCTGATTGCAATTTTGTTTTTGTTTCCCAAAATATCGAGGATATTACCACAATCGCATTTTGAACCATCGGAAACGAAAATTTCATCATCTGCTATATCAATGCCTCTGTCGCGGTAATCGTTCTGCGCAATTGCAGAGCGGAGAAATTCATAACCCTGTTCCGGACCATAACCGCGGAATGTTTCACGTTTGCTCATTTCATCTACGGCTTTGTGCATCGCGGCAATTACAGCTGGTGGAAGCGGTTCAGTAACATCGCCTATACCGCATCGGATAACACGGGAAGCGACCTGTGGATTTTTTTCGCAGAAAACCTTAACCCTGCGGGCGACTTCAGGGAATAGATAGCCCGCTTTCAGCTTAAGAAAATTTTCGTTTAAGTATGCCATATCTCAATAAATTCAAAATAATAGGATGTAAAATAACTTAACAGAATTCATCATGCAAGACGGGAATGTTGATAGAAAGCTCAAAGCACACTAATTGATTACAAAAGAGTCTATCAAAGAATCCGAGAGATTGCTTTTATGAAGTCTTTTGCCATTGTTTCGGAGTTAAATCTGGTCTTTGCGGCTTCAATTCCGGCAAGGCTATATGAATTATATGCCTGTGGGTCCGAAAGTATGTTATATATTGTATTTGCAAGGTTCCTTGCGTTGTTTGGATGATACAGGACGCCTGCGCCGGTTTCTTGGACTAACTCGATAAAACTGCCGTGTTGCGGGAGAATCAGGGGCGTTCCTGATGCCATTGCCTCAGCGACATAAAGTCCAAAGACCTCGCTTGCAATTGCCGGCACTGAGAATAGATTAATCTCACTGTAAAATTTTCTTTTTTCATCCTTGCTGACATTAAAACTGAATTCGGCGAAATTCTTTAAATCTGAATATTCTATTCTTTGTATAAGGTTTTCGACGAATTCTCGGTCTTTTGGAACAACAGTGCCGAAGATTTTTAATTTTAAATCCGGAATTCGTTTCATGTTATGCAATTCGATAAATGCATCTGTGAGCAGTTCGGCGCCTTTTTCGGGACAAACCCGGGCAAAATATCCGATAACAGGTGATGAGGAGTCCAGTTTCTTCGGATTAAGATTAAAATCCTTTATATTGATGCCATTATAGACAACGGCGATTTTATTTTCAGGAATTACAATACGCAGACTAATTCTACTGATGCAGTATTTAGAAGGAGCGATAAACAAATCCACCGACTCGCTTTTTTTGTTAATAAGTTCCCAGACACTTGAACGTGGGGGCTCGGGAAATGTTTCAATGTAATCGTCCTCGCCCTGAAACTGACAGACTATTTTGCACTTGAGGGCTTCTTTCAATTTTCCAGCAATACCGAGCAACATTGAATTAGAAAGGCATGCAACATCAGGTTTAAAGTTTGCTTTAAGCCATTCAATCATTTCATCCAGCTCCCGCGATTGATTGCCATCTTCGCCTTTAAGCATGGATAAAGCAATATAAGCGGTTTCTTCAGACGCTTCCGTTGAAGCCGCAAACCTTGACATTAAATTTGTGAGAAATTTTGATTCCGTTATTTTTCGGATAAATGATGGGGTTTTTCTAAAAAGACTTGAGTGCTGATCAAGGTAAACTTTGATGCCATTAAAGAATATAGGTATTTTAGTGTTAACTGGAGGATCTTCCAGTTGCGGAGGCAAATATAGCGGAAGCAGCAATGCTTCATGCCCCAGCGCCTGCAATGCAGTCACAAGGGTATGATCATGCAAACAACCTCCGCAGTACATCCTGCCTGCTCCCGGCGTTAAAAACAAAATCTTCACGACCGATAAAAATTCCCTGTTAAAATATTATTTAACAAATACCAAAGGTCAAATTTTTCTGTGAACCCGAAAAAACTATGAATAATGGTTTAGATAGGAGCGTCCGTAGTTGTCGGAGAAAAATAAAATCTATGTTCAAAAGTTTAGTTTTTTGTTAATTTTATAACGCAACCTATGAACAAAAACGTATCAAGACGGACAGCGATTAAATCAGCAGGAGCAGCGCTCTGGGGTATTACCGCTCTAAGTTCGTTAAACACTCTTTCCGAAAAGGCTGCAGCGGCAGAAAAACCAATAAAATCGGCTGAGTTTGTCTACTGTTTGAATACAGGGACAATAAGAGGACAAAGGTTGTCGATTGAAAAGATGGTCGAAATTGCCGCAAAGGCAGGGTATCAAGCAATTGAACCATGGATTAGTGATATTGAGGACTATCGCCGTAGTGGCGGGAATCTCGCAGATCTCCGTAAAAAAATAGCGGATCTTGGTCTAACCGTTGAGAGCGCCATCGGTTTCCCACAGTGGGCGGTTGACGATGATAACACAAGGGCAAAAGGTGTTGAACGCGCAAAATACGAAATGGATTTAGTCGCGCAAATTGGCGGGAAACGTGTCGCTGCGCCACCCTCCGGCGTAAATAGAAATCCGGGGCTTGATTTAAACAAAGTAGCCGAACGATACCGGGTTTTGCTCGAAGCAGGTGACCAGATTGGTGTTATCCCGCAGCTTGAATTCTGGGGAGCGTCGGCAAATCTTAACAAACTTTCACAATGCATGTATGTCGCTCTTGAAACAGGTCATCCGAAGGCATGCGTGCTTGCCGATGTAATTCACATGTACAAAGGAGGATCTCCGTTCGATGGACTTGCACTATGCAGCGAAAGTGCCTTGCAGGTATTTCACATGAATGATTATCCTGAACAACCGCCAAGGGAACAGATTAATGACAGCGCGCGTGTAATGCCGGGGGATGGTGTTGCCCCGATGAAGCAAATTATCCGTAATCTGTGCATCTCCGGTGGCAGAAAAGTTCTATCACTCGAGTTATTCAATAAAAAATATTATGAAATGGATGCCCTTGAAGCCGCAAAAATAGGAATTGAGAAGATGAAGTCTGTAGTTAAAAACGCATTGGCTTAAACGCGACTTCAAATTTTTAAAAAATCTAATCCGGTTTTGTGTCTGCATAATAGGCAGACAGAAAAAGTGCCTTTTAATTAACCTACGCTATTTAGATATGAAAATAATATTTTTCAGAGTCAGTTTGGTAAAGGTTTCGATTCTTATTGTATTTTTGTTTTGCCGAAGTGGTTACAGTTCATCATGGCATAAGAGCCTTTATAACAACGGCGGAGATTTCTGGAGGTGTCGATATGTATTAACAGTCACCAACTCATCTGATAGAAAGTTCGAAGGGATTCCGATTGAAATAAATATTAATAGGGACGAGTTAAACATTACTGGCGAACAAGCAGGGACAATCCGGATTTGCGATGAAAAAGGGATTGAGTTGCTTTACGGAATTTTAGGTGGTTCAGACAAATGGATCTCCCGTGATAAAATTCCGTTAAATTCGAAACTGATTATACCGGTCACAATTGATGGTTATGCTCAGGCTAAATTTTACATCTACTTTCAGAATCCATCAGCTTGGAATGTACCGGACTTCTGGCAGGTAAAGGCGAGTATTCTGAATGGTAGTTTGGAAAACGGCGAAGGCGCTTCTCCGTTCCACTGGGTTCACGATAAACCGGATGCGACTCATAGAACATTCTGGGTGGCGGAGAATCCACATTCAGGCTCAAAATGTCTTAAAACCGTAGTTGATGAAGGCGCTGAACCTTCATGGATTTCTACAAGGCAAAATGATATACACGTATTTCCAAATACAAAATACCGGTTTACGGGTTTTGTTCGGGCAAAAAATGTAAAAGGTTCAGTAGGTTGGTATGTACACGTCGGGAATGCGGATAAACCTTTAATAATAAGTCCAATGGCTACGATATTCGGCAAAGATTTTGATTGGAAAGAAGTTAGTATCGAATTCACAACACCAACAAATGCCGACAGATTGAGTGTAGGAACGGTTTTATACGGCACGGGAATAGCGTGGTTTGACGATGCAAAACTTGAGCAAATAAACGACTCTGTTCCTGTAAAGATTGTGAATCTTCAAAAAGAGTCACTTCCTGAAATCCGTGAATACGGAACGCCTGAGACTGCGATTAGTCTGAAAAACGACAATTGGTTATTCTGTCTGCCTGTTAGGGTTGATAATATAGATATTTCTCCCACAGGAGAAGGTCTGATTTTTGTTGATTTAATGCCGGTCTTTACAAGATACGGCAAGGATATTGACCGCGGTAGGATTGAAGTTCTGGATTCCGACAAGAAAAAATATGAGATATTCCTTTTTGGAAAGCGGCTTTTTGTTAAAGGAAATATTCCCGGATTATCGCGAAAATATTTCTATGTTTATTTTTATAAAAAATCAGAAAAATCAGAGACTAATGAAACGAGTCGTTCAGGCTATGTAGAAGTAGTGAATCCTGCGCTGCCTGGAGCAGAACCAATAAAAACTGATTTAGGCATATCCAAAGAGGACTACCTGAAATTGTTAACCAATGAGGTTAATCTTGTCCGGAATGCAGACTTTGAGGTGGGCGATAAATTGCCTGCAGAATGGTCAGGCGCAATACAAAATGAAAAAAATGTTGTCATGGAATTGAGTTCGCCGGGACTATTCGGGAACAGAGCTGTGCGAATGAGTGTTGCGCCGGAAGCTAATAAAGCATGGCGTGGCTGGCGTCAGACTCTGAATATAAAACCAGGCGGTTCATATTTTTATGCCGGTTGGGTTAAATGCAGTAATGTTGTAGAGGGAGCAGTAGCGCTTCACGGTCATGCTAAAACCAGCGACGGAAAGATATGTTCTTCCGATGGTTACCATAGTGTCGGACCATCAATTACAGGTAATAGAGATTGGAAGTTACTTGAAGGGATTTGCGTTGTTCCGCCGGACGCAACACTTTTTGAGATTCATCTGACCGCTGAGCAGCAGGGTGAAATATGGCACGATGGTATTGTTTTTGCGCCTGTAATAGAAGGATATAATTTGCCGCTCAGATGGAACACATCTGGTTTGAATGAAGATGTATTTGTATGGCAGGTTCCCGCTATAAAGAAAGTATTTAAGGACGACTTTTTTATCAACAAGAACAATGTTTTTTACATAAGTTCCGCGAAAAACGAGCGCGAACCCATTCAATTTGCCATCAGGAGTAAAATGGGTTTTGACCGTGTGGAAATTGAAGTTACTGCGCCGGAAAATAAGACGGGTTCGAAAATTAATCCGCCGGAAATTGGGGTAATTGGGTTTGTCCCGATTGACCATGTGTCAGGTTATTATCAGGCTGTTTCTCCGGAATGGCAAAGGAAAATTCCGAATTACCGGAGTAATTCCGATGGTTGGGTTGGATTTTGGCCTGATCCGATTTTACCTACAAATTCGTTCTCTCTGGTTGCAAATGAAACACAACCTATCTGGTTAATCTTTAAAGCGCCATCAGATGCAACAGCGGGTGTATATACGGGAAAGATTCTGATTAAATCGGGAAACAAGATATTGAAGCAAATAGATTACAATTGGAAGATTCGTAATTTTGTCCTTTCTGATAAGCCTAATGTGAAAGCAATTTACGATGTTCGCAGTTCTGTAGAACGCTGGGCGCCGGAGGGTTCAGATAATGAAAAATTGAGGATTGAAGTCTGGAAATTCATGGCAGAGCGAAGGCTATGTCCGGATACGATTAAGCCCGAGCCTGTTATTGAATATAAAAACGGACATGTTGAAGTTAGATTTGATGAGTTTGACCGGATGGCAAAGTATTATCTCAACGAACTTAAATTCCCGCATTTTTATACACCTTGGCAGTTTTATTGTTTTGGATGGGGTCTTCCGCCGGGGAAAAAATTCGGAGAAACCCCGTATCCGGGTAATCCTCCATATCAGAATGTTGATCGTGAAGTTCTCCGAGAAGAGTTCAAAAATGCCTATAAATCATGTCTGAAAGCATTCTGGGATCATATCCGGACAAATGGATGGGCTGAGAGATGTATGTTGTACATTTCTGATGAGCCATTTGACACAATGCCTGAGATTATTAAACAGATGAAGGCACTTTGCAGAATGGTTCATGAAGTCGATCCATCAATACCAATTTATTCAAGCACATGGCATCATCAGCCACAATGGGATGGCTTTATAACTGTTTGGGGACTTGGGAATCATGGCGCTGTGTCAGTTGAAAAACTTGAACAAATTAAAAAATCTGGCGCGAGGATTCTCTGGACGACTGACGGATATATGTGCATAGACACGCCGACATGCGCAATTGAGAGGTTATTGCCGCACTTTGCATTCCATTATGGGGCAGAAGGGTATGAATTCTGGGGTATTGATTGGCTTACATACAATCCGTACGAATACGGCTGGCACTCGTTTATACGTCAGACTGACCAGCCGGGTCGTACATATTGGGTTCGATATCCTAATGGAGATGGCTATCTGATGTATCCGGGAAAAGAATTTAACAGGTTAAAGCCTGTTTCGTCTGTGAGGGTTGAACAAGCCGCAGAGGGTTGTGAAGATTATGAATATTTGAAAATCCTGACAGAAAGGCTGAACCGTCCCGGTGTTTCGGCGAATAAAATTGAGGAAGGCAAGAGATTGCTTGCAAGGGCAAAGCAATTTACTCCAATTCCACACTCCGGTATAAGGTATTCATCTAATCTTTTGCCTGATCCGGAAGAGCTCTACGAACTACGGGAACAAATTGGCAATATGATTGAGGAATTAAAGTGAGGTTCGCGAGTTAATTAGAAATGAGAAAATAATTCTCTGAAAAGCGAGTGGTTTTTATTTATACCCAATTTATTAAAGATTTTAAGAAACCATAAGAGTGGAGATTTCTTGTAGAAGAATAGGCGCTTTTAAACAAGGGCGAGATTGTTGTTCTGGATGTTCAATTGGAGATGAAAGAGTCAAATCCCGCTTGATTTTAGATAAAACGCAATCCAATGTATTTCCGAAAATGACAATTGAGAAAGTTAAACATGCATTTGAGAGTGCGCGGTGTAGAGTGGCTTTTGACAGCCTGACCCGACGTCTGTATGCAACGGATGCTTCAATTTACGAGATTGTTCCTCTGGGAGTAGCATTTCCTGAAAACGCAGATGAGGTGTCGGAACTTATTAAAATTGCAAATGACAACTCGATTCCGATAACCGCAAGAGGGGCAGGAAGTGGTCTTACAGGTGGGGCGATCGGCGAGGGAATTATTGTGGATTTTTCTCGGCATTTCACGACCATTTCAAATCCAGATATTGAAAAACGGACAGTTTACGCCGGCGCAGGGGTGGTGCTCGATACACTTAACAGTTATTTAAAGAAATACGGATTTTGTTTCGGACCGGATGTTGCAACAAGTTCAAGAGCGACAATCGGCGGAATGATAGGGAATGATTCCAGTGGCGCGCGCGCATCCTACTATGGGACAACGGCTGACCATGTGAAAAGCCTTGATGTTGTTTTGGCAGATGGGTCGTTAGTCCGCATTAACAGCAAGGCAGATTTTTTAAGACCTAAAAGTCAGTTAATCCGCCAGTTTGCCGAAAAATATGAAGACAAAATCAACGAATTTTATTTAAGAAAGCATTATCCTGAATTTGTAAAGGCAAATGGTTCCCTCCATGGTGTTCAAGCGCAAAGTGTTTTCCAAAAAATTGTAAAGCGATTGCCGGGATATGATTTGGGCAGGTTTTTAAAATATTCCGAAGATTTAAGCAGTCTTATTTGCGGCAGTGAGGGGACGCTTGCGCTTGTTATCGGCGCAGAACTTAATATAGTCCCCCTACCATCAAAGAAAGGTCTGTGCGTGATTTTCTTTGATTCAGTCAGAGATGCTTTAAAAGCGACTTCCGGGATATTCGATTTGAATCCTGTAGCAATCGAAAATGTTGACCGGATTTTATTTGACCAGACAAGAGGACAACCGCAATTTAAAGCCGCACGCGACCTGCTTGAGCTGGATGAAAAACCGTGCGAAGCGTTTTTAATAGTAGAATTCTATAATGAAAATGTTGAGGAACGTTTGAGAATCCTTGAAGGCAGGAGGCTTGGCAAACGAACCCTTGTATTGACAGATGAAAGGCAAATGAACCTCGTCTGGAATTTACGCAAGGCGGGACTTTCTTTACTCTCCGGCTGCAAAGGGAGCGCCAAGCCGGCAACTGGAATTGAAGATGTTGCAGTCGCTCCATCGGAGTTGTCCGAATATTTTGATGAGATCGATAAGTTACTAAAATCGCGCGGATTAAATGTCTGTTATTACGGACATGCAGGGGCTGGGCTACTTCATATCAGACCTGTTCTTGATTTGAGGAATGAAGAAGACAGAAAAAAATTCCGTGAGATTGCCGATGAAGTTGCGGTAATTGTCAGGAAATTCAAAGGTTCAATTGCTGGTGAACATGGGGTCGGCATTGCAAGAACCGAATACATGCAAGGGCAGGTTGGTAGTGAAATTCTTGAAGTAATGCGGTTTGTTAAAAATACATTTGACCCCAAAAATATTTTAAACCCCGGCAAGATTGTTGGTGATGGAAGATATAAATTTGATACGAATCTGCGGTATGACCGCGGATACAACATCAAGTTGCCGTTCGAACCAAAATTAAGATTTGGTTTACGCGATGAATCGTTTGTCGCGAATTTAGAACAATGTAACGGTTGCGGACAATGCAGAAAAGAGACGCCGACAATGTGTCCCACATTTCTCGCAACAAAGGACGAGGCAATGTCAACCCGCGGCAGGGCTAACATAATTCGCGCTGCCCTTGACATCAGGAATCTGAAAAGCGAGGCGAAAATCGGGGCAAAAGAACTCTTTGAAGTCATCAGTAATTGCCTTGCCTGCAAAGCCTGCGCAACTGAGTGTCCATCAAATGTTAACATGGCGTTGTTGAAAGCTGAATTGCTGAATGCCCGGAATGATATGGAGGGTATTCCGCTTCAGGCACAGATTTTTGCAAATGTTGATTTAATTGGAAGATTGGGCGTTTTAATGCCGTCTGTATCAAATGCCCTGATAAAAAATAGATTTGTCAGGACATTACTTCTTAAATTTGCCGGTATTACGGATAAACGTCCGTTACCTGAATTTGCAGAGGTTAAATTTCGCAAGCTGTTGAAGCAGAGGAAAATGGACTCAGGTATTGACGCAACTTCATCTGTAATTTTATGGGATGATACTTATGTAAATTATTTTGAACCGGAAATCGGAATTTCTGCGGTGGAAGTTTTGGAAAGGCTTGGTTATCGGGTTTTATTTTTAAAAAACAGAAAATGCTGCGGAAGACCGGCGTTTAGTCAGGGTTTACTAAAAAAGGCTGAAGAATTGGGGAAATATAATCTTGATTTGCTTAACAGGAATAGCGGGAACGTTGAATTTCTTACATCCACAGGCGGAACAGTTTCTATTCCTGCAAGCGAGGTAGCAAAAATGCCTGTCATTTTTCTTGAACCCTCGTGTTATTCAATGTTCACAGACGATTATTTTGAATTGAAACTTGAATTTGCAGAATCCACAGCGAAAAGGTGCTACCTGTTTGAGGAATTTATTGAAATGGCAATTTCTGCCCGAGGCTCTAAGGCGGATTGGAAAAAGGTGGACCTAAAAGTCGCGGTACATACTCATTGTCACATCAAATATAGGAAGAATACAGAATTTATAAAACGTGTCCTTTCGCAGTTTACAGATAAAAATGTAAACATACTCAACACGGGCTGTTGTGGTATGGCTGGTGCGTTCGGAGCCACAGACTCAAAGTATGAACTTTCCAAAAAAGTTGGTATGTTAATGGCTGAGGTTATAAATAAAGAATCCGAGGATACAGTCATTGTTGCTTCCGGAACGAGTTGCCGTCAGCAGATTAAACATCTCACAGACCGGGAACCGGTTCATCCTGCGGAGTTTATCGCCCGTATTTTAACTGGTCGTTAAAAAAATAACCCGCGTGTCGAACGCGGGTTTTTCAATTCTTAAGATTATTGACGGCTGTTATTATGCGCCGAATTTGTCGAACATCTTTGCGTTCGCCATCATTAGACGGATCAGATATTTTGCTTCAAAGATGCCGAGCGAACCTTGATTTGCTCCGGTTTCGGTAAATCTCTGAAGTTTATCTGAACCACTGTATTTTGAATGCAGCAAGACTGGTTGAGGATGCCATGAATGTCCTTTAACAGCCGCCGGGGTTGAGTGGTCGCCGGTAATTGCAACTACATCCGGCATCTTCTGCATAAAAACTGGCAATGCTGCATCGAATTCTTCTATAGCCTTTTTCTTTGCCTCAAAGTTCCCGTCCTCGCCGTATTTGTCTGTGTATTTGAAGTGAATAAAGAAGAAGTCGTAATTGTCGTATTCAGCCAGATACCGTTCAAATTGTTCTTTAATAGTCTGCGGACCTTCTATCTTTGTCATACCGACCAGCTGGGCGAGCCCTTTGTACATAGGATATACAGCGATTGCAGCAGCACGCATTCCATAGCGCTCCTGAAACAGTGGGATTTCCGGCTGATGTGCAATACCTCTTAAAAGGAATGCATTTGCGGGCGATTTATCAGCAAGAATCGGCATAGCCTGTTTATAAAATTCTGCGATAACCTTTGCGACCTTCTTTTGTTTTGCGGATTTTGGATTTGTAGGTTTAACCGTGGCAATTGGTAAGCCTTCGCGGTTCGGGTCACTATCTGTTAACGGACCTTCGAGTCCCGGACCCCGGAAGACAACTACAAATCTGTGTTCTTTTCCCGCTTTGATAATGATTTCGACGTCGCCAATTTTTTTAATTTTTTTGGAGAGTTCAGCGCAGAGTTCTTCGCAAACACTTGTCGGGATTCTTCCAGCGCGTCGGTCGGTAATAATACCGTTTTTATCCACTGTGCAAAAGTTTGCTCTAGCGCAGACATCGCCTGCTTTCAATTCCATTCCAAGACCAAGCGCTTCAATAACTCCGCGTCCTACTTCGTATTCAAGCGGGTCGTATCCGAAAAGCGCGAGGTGTCCCGGACCGCTGCCAGGAGTAATACCGGGGGCAACAGGAATCATTCTGCCCTGAGCGCATCCCCTTGCGACAAGGGCGTCGAGATTTGGGGTGCGGGCTGCTTCGAGCGGTGTCATCTCGCCGTTTTCTTTTGTTGCTATGTCCCCGACACCATCGAGGACTATCAATGCCATCTTTGCGTTGGTTTTAACCAGTAGTTTTGAGTATAGCGCGTCCAGATTCATATTTCTTACCCAGATTATTTAGTTTGCGGCAAATATGCCGTTTAATATTTCAGTTAAATATTAGAGATTAAGAATCGGTTCTCGTCAATCATATTAAGATTTTAGTTTAAGAAAATTATGTGATTATAGGGTAGTTTGTTTCTTCACGTATAACACATCATAATACGCCCCGCCATTGGGATGTTCAGCGAACTTTGAGCGGATAGATTCTTCAAAGCCATGGTTTTCAAGAAAAACAGTAACTTCTGATAATTTTGAACAACCCTCGTATGCCTCAAAATCCGGCAATTCGGCTTTTATAAATTTAAATGCCGGTAGAATACCTTCTGCACCTTTAAGGACAAGCAATTCAGCCCCCTGCGTATCTATAACAAGCGAATCGTAATTGCTTAAATCTATATTCTCCTGTCTTATTAATGTTGTAAGAGTAATACTCTTTAATTTAATCGATTTTTTAAAATTAACCTCAGGCCAGATTTCTTTGTGAAGTTTTAGGTCGAAAATCGAAGATGACGCACCTTGATTGTTGGCTATGTGAAATGTATATTCCGCGCCGTCTTTATCGGTGATTAGTGCCTGATAAGCCCTTTGATTAACATAGCCTTTAATGTTTTCTTTCAGGATATCGAAGACTTCTGGGATTGGTTCAATCCAGATTACATTCAAACCGTGTTTAGCATATTCATCCCGTTCCTGACCTTCATTTGCCCCAACGTGAATTATCCCTTTCGCTTTTGTCAAAAAAGAGTCAGGATTTTTACAAAACACTTTACTAATTTTTCCGCGCAGATTCGGAATTTTAGAAAAAATATCCATACCCTAACCAGTAAACAAATAATTTTTACAGAAATCAAGATTTCCGTTTTGAAAAACTGATTCATGCAAAACCTTCCGGGAGGTTCAGATAATTCACGCCGCGAAACACGATTTGTTCAACTAAAATGAGACTAACTTGTTGACTGATTGGAGGAGAATTCCTGCATTATAATTCTATTTTTTATTCCCCTGTTTTTCTTCCCAGCGACGTTTTCCCTGAAGCATTTCTTCCCAGAAATCTTTTTTGAATATCTGAACGCGCTGATATTCTTTTGTGCCTGCTGAAAGTGCTTCGGCTTGAGCTATAAGCTCGCCAAGTTTTGCCATTCTCTCGTTCGTGCCAAGATATTTCCACGCATAAACTTCACTCTGATGTGGGGCAACTGCGCCCGACCGGACCTCTTCGGGATAATTGTCCGTATTCATATAAGTTTCCTGAATCAGATAATAAATATCTTTCATTGGTTTTGCGGCTTTGCCGTAAAAGCGGGAAAAGAATTCATCTAACAATTTCTCCGCGTCTTGTGCAGGGTCGTCCATTAACTTAAAGGTAAGCCAACCGTCAATATAATCCGCTACGCCGCAGAGGAATATTCCTCTTACCCCATCGTCAGCAAACATTTTCATCTGCTCCGCTATTGTTTTACCGTGAAAACCCGGGAATATTTTGAACCCGTTCATCTCACCCGCCTCGCGGGGGAAACATTGATACATCCAGAGGCAATGAATACGTCCCTTTGCTTTAACTGCCCATTCTTTGTAGAACTGCAAATCATTCTGCTTAATCGCCGGCGACCACCAATTTGCCGAATGCAGACAAGGTCCAACAAGTACATTGGTTTCGACGTCAAACCCGCGGGGGTAATAGGCGTAGTCAAAGTAGGCTAAATTTGCGATGTATTTTCCAGGATGGGATTTTGCAATTTCCCGGGCTACCTTATTCACAAAGTCCCAGACAAGCGCGCTTGATTTTCCGCTTGTGAAAAACCGATGACGCGGGTCGCGGTCAATTTTTGACTGACACTGTTCGCATTTGCATTTGTCGCTTTCAACATCATTTGGAACTACCGCAAAATAATCCTCTCCCACAACCGCCCCGTATTTTGCGCCTTTACCGTCAAAATAATCGCGGGCGTCTTTAACCACCTGCGCAATAAATTCAGGACTGCTGAAACACATCTGCGGTGGTCTATCCGGATATCCCTTTGCAAAATATTCGGGATGCTCGCCTTCGAAAACCCCAGGGTTGCTATTATTTTTCTTCCAGAATCGGTCATAATAGCCATTAAACGAGTGATTAGTGTTAAAATTGCGGCCGCCAGAACGCGTTCTGCGCGAGTGAACAAGTTTATCCCTTTTTGAAACATTCTGAGTTATCCCGCGTTCCGGATTTACCCCGTTGCTTGTGCTCCAGCGATATTCAAATTGCGGCTTTCGCGTGATGTTTGTGACAGGGATTTCAAGTGTGGATAATTTATCGTAAACCAGTCCATCTTCTCCCGGCGCATACCATCGGACTTTGCAAAACCGCTCTAGAAAATCATACACAGCATAACATGTTCCCTGCTGGGCAAATGCATCCGGCGGCAGATTTGTGCGGATTAAACCGCTTTTTTCTCGGGGCACACCTGAATCTTCGTCAAAATCAAGCAGAACTATAGTGTTATCGTTTGCGCGGAATGGTGATTGCGGAACGGACGGCTCAGGATAAGAAACTTTCAGAATTCTCAAATCATCAATTACCCCTTTCCAGATTTGGGCAGGCGCCGGGACTACGAATGGTTCAACCATAGCTCCGATACCGAGCAATTCAGCCGTGTGGCACTGTGTTTGTCTGTATTCGGTCCGGCCGCACGATTTGCCATCAACAAATAATTCCTGCGATTTTGAACCAGCATCCCATGTTGCCATTATATAATGCCAGCCGTCATTGAGTTCAGCAGATTCAATTGCGCTCCCCTGTTTGCCATCAAATGTGGCGTAACGGATTTTCCTCCCTTCCTGATTTAACAGATGATAAGTCCATGGCACGCCCTCAATACGCAGGATTGTTCCTGAACTTGCCCCTTCAATTTTTACCCAAAATTGGATTGTTCCAGCTGCATCGTTCCAGTTCGAATCTTCAATTGCCAAAACCCCACTTTTTCCATCAACAAAAAGCGCCTTTCCAAAACGTCCTTCGACCCGATTAATATTACTCCATGTTCTTACAGGAAAACTGCTGTGGATGTTGTCTTTTCCTGCGAGGACGATGTAGTCATTTTTGATGATGATTGTATATTCCTGCTTGTCAAACTTGTCATTTGTAATTCCTGCCTTTTTAGTAAATGCACTCTCTCCTACATAGATTTTAGTGCCGGTAATTGCCTCTGCCTGCTCTTCGGTCACAATGCGGAAATTTCCGCCAGTTATTAGATCGAGGTGATATTTCAATTCCCCGGCAGCAAACCAAGCGGATTGATTTGGTTTTGATGAAACTACAATTGTGGCATTTGGATTGCCGTCTCTTGCTAATAAACACTTCTCTGCGGCTCTGCAGTTTAGAAGCAACAAACCCACAAAGCATGCAAATATGGCAAGTCTGAAATTTTTCATATTACTAAAAAACTATCAGATTCTATTGTGAATGTTAAAGAAATTACTTTAGTCTAAACAGTATGAAAAAGATAATTTCATTTATAACGATTTTATATTTGGGATTGGGCATTCTGGAGTGCTATGCCGCGGAACAGCGACCAATTCCGCCGGCTCCAGGAAAGTATATTAATCTGAGTGAAAAAGATTTTGCGCGTTCATTTTCGTTTAAGTCCACAGACCGGATTGTGGGGACATACTATTTTTACTGGTATAATGTCTATACAAAAGAACATATAATTGACCACGACGGCACAGATGCATTAACCACACATCCTGCTGATATGACCGATTTTTCATATACTTCTGTCCGCTGGCATAAGAAACAACTTATGGATATGATGGACGCCGGAATTGATGTTTGTCTTCCTGTATTTTGGGGAGCGCCTTCGGAACAAAGCAAGGGGGCACATCTGCATTGGAGTTATGCCGGATTGCCACCACTTGTTCAGGCAAGAGAAGAATTGCTCAAGGAAGGCAAAAAACCACCATATATTGGACTTTTCTATGATACCAGCACGCTTCAATATAACAGTTGGGGATTACATATTGATTTGACTACAGACTATGGGAAGCAATGGTTTTTCGCCACAATCCGCGATTTCTTTTCTATGATTCCGCCAGAACACTGGGCGATGATTGACGGCAAACCAATCATTCTACTCTATTCAGCCGCATTCGCAAAAAATCATGACCAGAGTGTAATAGACTATACAAAGTCTGAATTTAAAAAGATGTTCGGACGTGAGCCATGGATTGCGCGTGAAATTTCATGGCGCGTTAAAGCGGATAGCACTGTTGCATGGGGCGGAGCGCTAGGATTAAAAAATCCGGGTGTCGCATCCCTTGGACCGGGTTATGACCATTCTGCTGTGCCTGGGCGTCAACCGCTGATTGTCCCACGCGAAAACGGTAAATTCTATGAGAATAACTGGATTCGGTTCCTCCGACGTCCATCAAATTTTGTTATGATTGAGACATGGAACGAATTCCATGAAGGCACTGACATTGCCGAGTCAAGAGAATATGGACGCCAATACATCGAACTTACAAAGAAATACGTGGACATGTTCAAAAAAGGTGTCAAACCGCCGCAGGTAAAAGGGAAATACACCGGCGCAAAATCTGTAGATATTACGCTTGGCGAAAAGAATATAGAGAACGGTTTAAGACAGGTTGAAAATGCGGACGGGCAAACCATTCCTGTTAAAATAAATAACAAAGAAGGACGCGCCATTAAACGTGTTCCGGGCATGGGTTCATATATTTATTTTGTAATTGATGATTCTTTTAAATGGGCAGACCTTATGAACGCAGTGGTTGAAGTGGAGTATTTTGATGATTCGCAGGGAAATTTTGCTCTCGAATTTGATGGAAGCGATGAATCTGCCCCGTTTAGTGGCGCTTACACAAGGGCTCCGGAAACTGTAAAACTTACTGGCGATAAAACATGGAAAAAAGCCACATTTACACTCGAAAAAGCGCGGTTTTTGAATAGTCAGAACAGCGGCGCTGACTTCAGACTTGCCATCTCAGCGCCAACATTTACTGCAGGGAAAGTTACAATGTTCAGAAATAGAGATTCATCGAATTATATTGGCTGGGCGGTGAGTAAGAATCAAAATTGACAAAAGTATTAAATATCTGTAGGCTCTGAGTTAGGATGATGAAAATTCAAACCTCAACAGACTTCATTTTATGCTAAGAGCAGGAATCATCGGATTACCAAACGTAGGTAAATCCACGCTGTTTAATGCTTTAATCCGATCCCGCAAGGCGCCGGCGGAAAATTATCCATTTTGCACAATTGATCCAAATATAGGAATTGTTCAGATCCCCGATGACAGATTAAAACAAATCAGCGCTGTGGCGAAGGTGAACACGCTTATTCCCACCGCCATTGAGTTTGTGGATATCGCCGGACTTGTAAAAGGGGCATCAAAAGGTGAGGGACTCGGAAATAAATTTTTGAGTCATATCCGCGAGGTTGATGCTATTGTGCATGTAGTCCGTTGTTTTGAAGATCCGGACATTGCCCATGTTACAGGTAATATTGATCCGATACGGGATATCGAGATTGTCAATTACGAGTTAATTATCGCGGACATAGAGCTACTTCATAAGAGGAAGGAAAAAATTTACAAAGAGGTAAAACATGGGGAAAAACATGCCATTGCCGAAGACCAGATTTTAAATAAAATCGAGGCTCATCTGAATTCCGGTAAACCGGTTCTGACATTGAATCTATCAAAGGAGGAACGCGAGTTAATTAAGAATTGTCCGTTCTTAACAGATAAACCTTCGATTTACGTTGCAAATTTAAAGGAATCCACGATAGGTATGGGCTTTAATGATCCGTATGCGGCAAAGGTAAGGGAATATGTTCAGACTCACATTGGTTGCGACACAATTGCTGTGTGCGCGCAACTTGAGAGCGACCTTATTGACCTTGCCCCTGAAGAGGCTGCCGAATATATGAAGGAACTTGGAATTACAGAATCCAGTCTGGATGCGCTTATAAGAACGACGTATAAACTTCTCGGTTTGCGAACTTTCTTTACATTTAACGAGAAAGAAGTTCGGGCATGGACTGTCCGGTCTGACACTCCTGCTGTGAAGGCGGCGGGATTAATCCATTCAGACTTTGAACGCGGATTTGTCAGGGCAGAGGTTATTCACTGGGATAAACTTGTAAGCGCTGGTTCAGTAGCGCATGCTCGCGAAAAGGGTTATTATAGAATTGAAGGCAAAGACTACATCGTTAATGATGGCGATGTAATACTGTTTAAGGTGAATGTTTGAATTATTATAAGAAATATAATACTGAGACAAATTTTCGGGCATATCATGATTTGATAATAAACTCTATTATGTTAATTTATTGAAATATGTCCGGCGATACAGAAACACGAACCGATAAGATAAATCTGCGACGTCCTGACATAATGGAAACTGTTCAGGCGCAGGTAATGTCGCATTATAGAAGTGAATTAGTGGAAAAATTGCGTTCCCGCGGGCATGAAATTACTGTGCCTGGAAAACTCACGGTTAAACTTGCGAAACAATTCGGATTTTGTTACGGCGTGGAAAGGGCGATTGACCTTGCATATGCAGCACGCAGAGTCTTTTCAGACCAAAGGATTTATATACTTGGCGAGATAATTCATAACCCCGAAGTCAATGATCAGATTAGGGCAATGGGGATTAGGTTCCTTGCCGGAAGAGAGAAAAACGCGGATATCGAAGAGTTGCAGGAAGGCGATATTGTTATAATCCCCGCATTTGGCGCAGACGTTCAGACGATGGAAAAACTCAAGGCAAAGGGTGTAAGATTTGTTGATACTACATGCGGCGACGTAATGAGCGTTTGGAAACGCGTCAGACAGTATGCAAGTGAGTCAATAACAAGCATTATTCACGGCAAGGCTTGGCACGAGGAAACAAAAGCAACAAGTTCGCGCGCTGTCGAAAATGGCAAGGGACATTATCTGGTTGTCTATAGTCTGGAAGAGACTGATTATGTATGTAATTACATTGTTAACGGGGGAAATAAAGCCGAGTTTCTCGAAAAATTTAAGGGCGCTTACAGCGAGGGGTTTGACCCCGATATTCATTTGGAAAAAATAGGGGTAGCAAATCAGACGACTATGCTTCGTGGGGAAACCGAAGAGGTTCAGAGAAGACTCAGAGATGCAATTATTAAAAAATACGGCACAGAAAACCTTGATAAGCATTTCCGGTACTTCGACACTATTTGCGGTGCAACACAGGAACGTCAGGATGCCCTCCAGAAACTGTTAGAGGAGCCACTTGATTTGCTGATTGTCATCGGTGGTTATAATTCTTCGAACACGTCTCACCTTGCGGAAATGGGCGAAGCAAAACTCCCGACATATTTTATTAAAAATGCATCAAAAATAATTTCCGACAAACTTATTGTCCACTATAACCAGAAACTGCATAAGGAGGTAGAAACATTGAACTGGCTACCGCAGGGACATGCAATTGTAGGCATAACAGCCGGCGCTTCATGTCCCAACAATCTTATCGAAGAAGTTATCGAAAGGCTTTTTGAACTCAAAGGTATTAAGGTGTCGGAAGTTTTGTAAAATTTTATCCGAGTATATCAGGAGGATTTATGCCGGTTACACGTCAGGAACTTGAAGAAAGGGAAAAAGCATTTCTTGCCTCTTACGCACAATTCAGCGCAGAAACCCGCGGCAGGAAATATGAGGAACCTCCGCCGGAAATGAGAACCCATTTTCAGCGGGACAGAGACCGCGTCATTCACTCCCGTGCATTCAGACGGCTTGAATATAAAACACAGGTTTTTTTGAATGGAACGGGAGACCACCTCCGCACCCGGCTTACGCATACAATGGAAGTGGCGGCTATTTCGAGAAACATTGCAAGAGGATTGCGCTTGAATGAGGATTTAGCAGAGACAATCGCGCTTGCTCACGACATAGGACACTCTCCGTTCGGACACAATGGCGAAAAGGCGCTTAATGAACTAATGAAAGACCACGGAGGGTTTGAGCATAACATGCAAAGTTTGAGGATTGTCGAGATCCTTGAACAGAAATATCCGATGTTTCCGGGACTAAATCTTACATGGGAGGTTCGTGAAGGTTTAGTAAAACACAGCACAGCATACGATAATCCGCCGATTAAACTCGACAAAGACCACAGGTTTCCGTCTCTTGAGGCGCAGGTTGCAAATATTGCCGATGAAGTTGCTTATTACAGTCATGATCTTGATGACGGTCTCGATGTCAATCTGCTTGACGAGGCAAAGTTAAGAAAGGAAGTCAAAATCTGGCATAACGCTGACCGCTTTGTGAAGAGGAAATATGGTAATTTGCCTGATGAATGCAGACGGTATTTCATTATTCGTTGCATAATTGACCAGCAGGTGAACGATATTGTCAAAACAACCGAAACGTTAATTAAAGATTCCGGTGTAAAATGCGCCGACGATGTAAGACGGAATAAAAAGCCGCTTGTCTGTTACAGTGATGAATTGCGGAAGATGAATCTTGAGCTTCGTGAATATTTATATAAAAACCTTTATTATAATCCTCAGGTTCATGAGCCAAATAAACGCGCTGTGCGGATGCTCGAACAGATTTTTAATTACTACCTCGAACACCACGAAGAACTTGACGAACAAACCCGTAAAAGGGCAAGGAAAGACGGCTGGCACAGGGCAATCTGTGATTATGTTGCCGCAATGACAGACAGGTTCGCTATTGCAGAATACCAGCGCCTTTTCGGAATTAAATTGTATTACTAATTATTCGAATAAAACTACGGACTATTGCTGGCATTTAATCCTGTAGAATCCGGAATCCTGTGGCGGATTAGAATCTACAAAATCAATGATTGTGTGGATTGGTATCTGACCGGTGAATATATTAGTCCATGGTCCAATTATTTTCGATGCCCGTTCAATTGAATAAACGGCATTTGGAGTTCCCGCATAGATCAATCTGAAACCGCCGCCTGTGGCTGGTTTTAAAATCCGTATACTGTTTTGTTGAGGCACGGCAGTATTAAGCACATTAATGACGATAGAACCTGTTGCAACCCCGCCTTGTCCGTCAGTGATAGTGTATGTAAAGCCGTCAATGCCCGTAAAATCAGGCCATGGGGTAAACACGATGGCATCGTCGTAAATTTCCACTGCTGCGCCGTTTGTTGTCATGGAATCCACTCTCAAAAGAGATAATGTATCGCCATCGATATCCGAACATCTTGCCAGCAAATTAGTTATCGGAATTGAAAACTCTCCGCCAATTTCCATTGCGCCACCGTAATTTACTGCCACAGGGTTGCTGTTTGTAACAACTATATTGACAGTCTTAGGCGACAACAAAATGCCCCTCGGTTCTGTAATGTTGAATGTAGTTAATCCTAATGAGTAGACCCGTACATCAAGATATTTTTCATTTGTAGAGCCTCGGCTAAACTGAAGCCGGACTGACCCATCAATTGCGCCTGCAGGCTCTGCTATAGTAGGATCAGAAGAGGTAACGGTAACCGAGATATCATTTGAAACAAGCAACGACGCTGGTACGGTTATTTTAAGAGCGTTTGTGTTTGTTCCTCTATGGGCAATCAAAGTAGACGGTGTAATCCCGATATTTTGGCGGGCTTTTACAGAAAAATTGTCAAAAATATGAACCCAGTTGGTATTCCCGTAACCTGCTATTGTAATCCAGTTATCCTTGAATCCGGTCTTTTTTAAATAAGGTCCTTCTGGTGACAGTTTTATAAAATTGTCATTTACCCACAAAGATATTAATGCCGGACTACCATAAAAATCAGGGGCGCTAACTGATATTCTGACGTGGAATTGATCATAAGGAATATGCCCGCCGCTGATACCGCTTCCGTCATAAACCAGCGTAGAACCGTCAAATATTTGCATGAAACCATTATTCCTGAAAAGAATTCCTATTCCGTTTCCGCTTGTATTAACACTGACATTTGAAGAACTTGAACCAAATATAATTGCAGCCCAGTCAGCTGATGAATTGTTAACGTCGTTTGTTCCGGTATCAAGATCGAATTCAATTGTGAACTCGCTTCCCTCTTTGAAATTATGGTTTGGTGATACTGTAGCAAGGCGCAATTGTGATGGTGGATTTGTCGGGACAAACACGAGATGCCACTCATCTAATTGAGTCTGAAAATCTGTAGGACCTCCATTTGTTGTACCAGCAGGTTCAATATAATCAAGGGGAGCCAACAAACCAAATTGACGGTACTCATATTGATACTCCGCGTTAACATCATAAGTGGAATACCAAATATCAAAAGTATCTAAAAACAGTAAATCTTCCGGAGCAGCGCTAAAAACTGTTACGTAGAATTTATATACCGAAGTATTCGTTGCAGAGTCTGTGGCTGTGCATGTTACCAACGTATTTCCAATCGGGAACAATGCCCCAGGCGGCGGATTGCAAACAACAGTTACTTCGCCGTCCCGATCATCAATAGCCGTAGGAGGTGTGTAATCAACGTACGCGCCATCGGCGGACGTCGCAACCGCTGTTACATACACCGGGCCGTTAGTTATAACTGGTGGGACAATATCAATGTTTCCCGGAGTAAACAGCATATTCGTAGGACTACGCGCAATGTTGCTTATCCGAACTTCATCAATAAGTCCCCAGAGATTTTCGCCAGCCGCAGCCCTGTTTTCATTCCCGAAAGTCAACGGGCCTTCAATGGATGCTGCCGAAGACGGAATTGTTAGTGTCTGGTCACCGCCAATCTGATTTGCGAATAGTGATGAAGGGTCAACAGCGGTCCAGTAAAATTTAGCGTAAGTTCCGTCGTAGACAAAAGCCACATGGAACCATTTGTTCAGAGTAAATGCGTGAGGACCGGTAATCGGAATATCTGCAAAGCGCTGAGCGCCGGAAACACCGATTAAATTAAATTCCAGCCGTTGTCCTGTAGTTCCGCCTGTGGTTAACCTAAATTGAAATCCGCGCGTCGTGGCTGAAGAATCTGTAGTAATAATCTCACGATTCCCTGTTGATGAAGTTGGATAAATCATTGCCTCCAGAGTAAATGGTCCCAAGCCTATCCCGAGTTTACTCATTTGTATTCTATCGGCACTCAGAGAACTTCCGCTCACATCTCCTTGATACACGCCATTAAAATTGCCATCGAATCCAATAAGATAACCGCTTCCAAGTGCCACATTTGCGCACTTGCCAAATCCCGGATACGATTCCGCTCCAAGAACTCCTGTTACTGTGGGAGGAGTTGCCGATGCCGGATTGCAATTCACAGCAAATGCATTCCCGCCAACTGACCCGAGATTTGTAGTAATAACACCATCCTGTTCATCAAAATGAAACAGGAAAAGAGTGTTTGTGTCCGGTGTGTATGGTCCGCTTATGTCACCTTTGCAAAAATCAAAGGCATTAATAAGAACTGCTATTGCTGCAAAAGCCGCAAGTAGCCTCTTTGAATACGGGTTATTGAGCACCTTTTTATTCCGCCTGATAATAGCAAGTTTTTTCATAAATAGATTATCTATTGATTAATTTTATCATCTAAAAAAAACTTTCAAATAAATTCTTGATAACCGGATCTGTAATTTATTGATTTAATTTTTCTAGTTTAATATATCTCAGGTTAATTGCTTTCCAGGTTTTCGGGTCTTCACATGAACATTTTATTATGTAATCACCAGCTTTTTTAATCTCAATTTTTCCGATATTTACCTCCTGAAACTTTGCCCAATCTCCGGTTTGCGGAGCAGTGCCAGTTAATTTTTGTCCATCAATTTCGATGACGAAGTTTGCGTTTTGGTGGATTGTAGCAAGAGAAGCCTTAACTTGAAATATGCCCGGCTGGTTGACTCTGATTCTCCAACTTGCCCATTCTTCTGGTTTATCCCAGAAACCGATGTTGGGTTGTCCACCGTGGTCTTCAACTTTAATCTGTGTGCCATGAAGTTCAGCATCTTCGCTGGAAATTCTAAAATTACCTTTTGCATCTGCTTCTATTACAGCAGGTGGTTCAGTATAAGGCACTGGTTTTAGGTTTTTACCCGTAATTTTGAACCCAAGCGCATATTTTAAATTTAGTTTTTCGGGCAGGTTTATTACAAGTCCTGTTTCGGTCTGTGACCATTGAATCTTACTTTTATATCCAAGAAGATTAACCTTGCTTATTTTATTTTGAGCAGGGTCGTTTGATTTAGCCAGGGACCGTATTAGAATCTGGTGGTTTTCCGGAATCCCAAGAGCAAAGGCATAAAGATTGTTTCCCTTGGTTGTAAACCTGATGTCTGACGCTGTGTATTTGAAGTCCTCGCGGAAACTTCCTCCCCTTGTGCGGGATTTGCCTTCCCCGTAAATTTCCCATGGACGTGTGTCGTATATACCTTCGCCGTTAATGGCTATCCAGTCTGCAAGTTCGTATAACATTTTCTCTACCTCAGGGTCTAATGACCCATCTGGTCTCTGCACGACGTTGAGTAGTAGATTTCCGTTTTTGCTAACAATATCAACGAGCATATGGATTGTCCATTCTACCGGTCTGAATTTCCAATTCTTGTTGTAATACCAGTCGCCGATTGATGTGTCTGTTTGCCATGGATAGGGGTTTATTTTGCCCATCACTCCACGTTCAAGGTCTTCCACCCATCTACCGCCAGACGATTGTTTGCAAGTATAAACGACCTGGTTTTTCCCATGGTTTCTCTGGTAATCGGAGTTATAAAAGTGCGCGATAAGCGAAAGCCCCACTTCATTGTTAAATGGCACCCCGCCGTCTGTGTAAAGAAGGTCGGGTTTATATTTATCCACCAGGTCTTTAATCCGCATAAACCATTCTTTCTGCCATTGTGGATTTTTGCTGTACCAGCCTTTATCATCTGGGTCTGCTGGTGGATGATACAAGTCCCAGTAATTAGAATTTGCGCCGTCATAGGGAACACCTGCTTTGGGTCCGGTTTTATCAGCGCCGTGAGCAGTTTGGAACCATGTGAAACTTGCCCCTAAATGTTCGGACACGCCAAACTTCAGCCCATATTTCTTTGCCGCTTTTTGCCATTCTCCGACGACGTCCCTTTTAGGTCCCATATTCACCGCGTTCCATTTATGGTAGGTCGAGTTCCACAGGTCAAAATTATCGTGATGTACACCCATCGAGACAAAATACCTTGCCCCTGCCTTTTTATATAGAGCCATCAGACGGTCGGGATCCCATTTCTCCGCCTTCCATAGCGGAATTATGTCTTTGTAGCCGTGAACGGATGGATGACCGTAATTAGTCAGATGGTGCTCATATTGTCTATGTCCCTGAATATACATGTTGCGGGCATACCAATCCCCTTCCATTGGAACTGCCTGCGGTCCCCAGTGCGCCCAGATGCCAAATTTTGCGTTCCTGAACCATTCAGGGAAACTGTAATTTGTGAGAGAGTCCATTGTGGGCTTGAATGGACCGGGCGATATTGCAAATGCCACAGCCGAAGTCTGCTGCGCATTACCAACAGAATGCAATAAAAGAGAAAGTGCAAATATCAAACCTAATTTTAAGATTTTCATGCAGTCATTTTTATATTCTTTCGGGATTATTTTCAATATTTAATTTAGTTACCTAAATTATTAAATCTGGCTTTTATTAACTGGATTTTTTTCAGAATGTGCGCAAAAGGTTGAATAGTCAGGTTACAGAAAATTAAACCCAGCTAGGATAGTTTTAATTCCATTGTTCAAACCGGTGTAAATGAATACCTTTTCATAAAGCCTGTTGCATTAAGCAATATTTACTATTACCCGAATAGGTAATTATGTGATTGTATGTTTCCAAAAATAATTATAATGTGTTATCGTTAGACTATAGCGGATTAAATGAATATGTTAATCCTCAGGCGGAACACTGCAAAAAACTGTTCAGCGAGTAACACATTTTGCGCATAATAAGTAAAGAATTTTAAATTAAATTCTGATATTGACAAAACTAATAAATGTAATGAAACTTTCAAAATTAATTAGATAAATTAATATTTAACGAGATTTAAAAAAGAAATTATGAAGAAAAACGTTATAAAAGGTATAAAAATGCTTCGCGGTTTAGAGTTGTTGAGGAATCCTCTTCTCAACAAGGGAACGGCTTTTACTGAGGCAGAGCGGGATAAATTAGGTCTTCGCGGTTTGCTTCCCCCTAAAGTTCACACGATGGAAGAACAGGTTCAACGTGTAATGGGAAATTATCGCAGACGCGGGGATGACCTTGACCGTTATCTTTTCCTGACAGATTTGCAGGACAGGAATGAAACGTTATTTTACCGTGTTATTATAGACAATCTTGAAGAAATGATGCCTATTGTTTACACACCGACAGTTGGGAAGGCTTGTCAGTTATATGGTCACATTTTCCGCAGACCAAGAGGGCTTTATATTTCTTACAATGACCGTGGCAGAATCGAACAAATCCTCCGCAACTGGAACATAAAAGATGTCCGGGTAATTGTCGTAACCGATGGTGAGCGTATTCTTGGTCTTGGCGATTTAGGGGCTTTTGGCATCGGAATTCCAATCGGTAAACTTTCTCTTTACACAGCCTGTGCCCGCGTCCATCCAGCATGGTGTCTGCCAGTAATGCTCGATGTTGGCACAGAAAACGAAAACCTTTTAAAAGACCCGCTTTATACTGGTATTCTTCAGAAACGAGTCCGTGGAGAAGAGTACGATAAATTTGTAGATGAATTCATCGAGGCAACCCAGAAAGTTTTCCCCGGTGTTTTGGTTCAGTTCGAAGATTTTGCAAATATAAATGCCTTTAGATTGCTTGAGAAATACCGTAACAAGGTATGTTGTTTTAACGATGATATACAGGGCACAGCGGCAGTTGTTCTTGCCGGAATTTATTCAGCACTGCGGATTACTAAGAAGCCGCTTACTGAACAGACATTCCTTTTTCTTGGGGCAGGCGAGGCTGGTACAGGGATTGGTGATTTAATAGTCTCTGCTCTGGTGGCAGAAGGAATGGACGAAGAGTCCGCCAAAAAGCGGTGTTTCTTCATTGATTCAAAAGGACTTGTAGTAAAGAGCCGTTCAAACCTTGCCGAGCATAAACTAAAATATGCACATGATGTGCCGTTCTGCCCTGACCTCCTCTCATCAATCGACATGGTTAAACCGACCATGTTACTTGGTGTTTCCGGTATGCCGCAGACATTCACAGAACCGGTTATCAGAAAAATGGCTGCGTTAAATGAACGACCTGTAATATTTGCGCTTTCAAATCCTACATCCAAGGCTGAATGCACCGCTGAACAGGCATATACTTGGAGTGATGGCAGAGCAATTTTCGCCAGCGGAAGCCCGTTCCCGCCATTTACCTATAATGGTAAAACTTTCTATCCGGGGCAGGGTAACAACGCATATATTTTCCCCGGAGTGGGACTCGGTGTCGTGGCTTGTAAGGCGAAATATGTTACAGACTCGATGTTCTTTACAGCCGCAAAGACTTTGGCGAGCCTTGTAAACGAAAGCGACCTCGAATCCGGCAGAATCTATCCGCCTCTTTCTACAATCAAAGATGTTTCGGCAAAAATTGCAGAAGCAGTTATAGAAGTTGCATTTAAGGAAAACCTTGCGCAAATCAAAAGACCAAAGAATATAGCAAAATACGTGCAGGACATAATGTACGAGCCTGTTTATCAGCAATACGCTTAATGCTATAAATAATGTTGTAAAACCTGATTCTATTGATAGCGCCGCAACAGTTTGGTAGATTGTTGCGGCGCTTTTTATTAATCCAATAAAAAAGCAAATGCAAATTGGGTAGGTCTATTTAGTCGAAATGAGGAAAAAGAATTGATTTCAAATCTAGCAAATTATTGCTATATTAATCTTAATTATGATTACACATTTTTGCGACAGGTGCGGAATGCCGATTCTGAAAGGCGAAACGCGGTATGTCCTGCGGATGGAGATGTATGCCGCAGCGGATCAGCCAATGGAAATATCCATTGACGACCTCTTCCGGGATCATCTGGCGGAAATCAATAGGCTTATTGAAGAGGCTTCTGCTATGACAGAAGATGAACTAATGCAGGACGTTTATGTCGAATATAAATTCGATTTGTGCCGGCGTTGTCATCTCCAGATTGTCAGGGATCCTTTGCAACAAACTTCAGTTGTTTAATACCATTTCGATATTGGTCTCCTGCGCTTTAATATATTGATTTGTTTACATTAATTTTTATCCTGTAATAATCTAACTTTACTATGATTAAATTGATTTTATTGACACTGCTTTTTGTTGGTCAGGCATTTTCAGCAGAACAGGTAGAGTATAGAGCTGCACGGTCTGTTCACCTTGGTTATCCCGCTCCTGATTGCAATGCGTTTTATCTGGAAATGGTTGTCCGCAAGTCAACACCGGGGAGTTATTTCATGGCATGCGGTTGGAATACCGGCTATTTTGGTATTCAAGAACTCGGCAACGGACATAAAGTCGTAATCTTTTCTGTCTGGGATCCGACAAAGGGCGATGACCCGAACGCGGTAAAATCAGAAGACCGCGTTGAGTGCCTCTACCATGCGCAGGACGTTCGGATCCGTCGTTTCGGTGGCGAGGGCACAGGCGGACAATGCATGGGAGATTTTAATTGGGAGATTGGTCAGACAAACCGTTTTATTGTAACAAGTGAAGTTCAAGAAAATAAAACCGCTTACACAGGTTATATCTGGGATAACCAAAAGAAAGAGTGGAAAAAACTCGTGACATTCAGGACCCGCACAAGCGGCTTGCCACTGCGGGGACTTTACTCCTTTATCGAAGACTTCCGAAGGGACAGAAAGAGTGTAAACGAAGTTCGCGAAGCCGAATTTTTCAATATTTTTGTACGGAAGATGGACGGCTCATGGAGTGCTATTCCACGTGCCCGTTTTACAGCCTCAAACGCAACATGGGAGTCGAAAGAGAACATTGATGCCGGCATCAGGAAAAACGTTTTTTATCTAATTACCGGTGGAAATACAAAACAAACAACGAAACTCCGGGATATAATTGAAATAAAAGAGTGCAATTGGGTTTTACCGAAAGATTTACCATCGGATTTAAAATAGCAATGCGGCTAAATAAAAATTGTAATGGATTTACCGAAAGAAAAATTAGGTAAATATAAAGACGCCATTCAGAATTTTGTACGCAAACATTTAAGAGTCTTCTTTGCATTAAGGCAAAGACTTGTAATCCGCGTTGAATTCTATCATTTACTTCTTGGCGCAATTGCTGGTCTATTTGGCGGATTTGCAAACCTGTTATTTCATCATTGTGAAGAGATATTAAAATTTGGTCTATTAAAGCATCACGGGGAAATAACTGAAATAGCAGAAGTTCTCGAGTGGTGGCAAAGGCTGCTTGCTCCGACCATTGGGGGAATCATGGCAAGCCTTGTTTTGATTTACTGCACAAAACGATTTGGAAAATCATCTTCTTCAAGTTATCTTGAAGCGGTTTTTGCCGGTGACGGTAAAATTCCCCTGAAACAGGCAATTCTGAAGACATTGTCGTCTTTGATAAGCCTTGCCAGTGGTCTTTCCATAGGTCGCGAAGGTTCTATTATTCACTTTGCATCTGCTGTTGCCTCAAAATTCGGGCAGTTTCTGGATGCCCAACCATATACACTCAGACTTATTACGGCGTGTGGCGCCGCTTCCGGTTTTGCTGCGGCTTACAATGCACCGCTTGCAGGCGCGGTCTTTGCAGCCCAGATTGTCATCGGTAATCTTTCCATGAATATGTTTGCGCCAATTCTACTGTCTTCGGTAATGGGCGCTATGGTTTCCCGCAGTTTTTTCGGAATAAAGCCGCTTTATAATGTTCCACCGTTTGATTTTACAAAAATCAGTCAGTTGCCGTGGTTAATTCTTATCGGGATTGGATGCGGTGTCATCGGAGCCATGTTTTTAAAGAGTCTTGATTTTGGAGAAAAAAAATTTAAGACCATCGTCAGCAATCTTGTTATCCGCATGGCACTTGGCGGATTTGTTGTTGGCGCAATTGCAATTATGTATCCATGGATATGGGGAAATGGCTATGGCGCAATTAATAAAATCCTAAACACAAACGTCGAAGTGCAATTCTTACTCGGTCTTTTTATAGCAAAAGTCTGCGCTACAATTATATCAGTTGGTTCGGGTGCAGTAGGTGGGATTATGACGCCTACCCTTTTTGTAGGCGCTGCTTATGGGAGTTTTTGCGGGTTAGGATTGCATGCCCTTGGCTTTGCAAAAGAACTCCCTGTTTGTGTTTTTGCGCTTTCAGGTATGGCGGGTGTATTTTCTGCAACCACGCATTCTCCATTGTTATCAATGCTGATGATTTTTGAGATTTCTCTGAACTACTCACTAATGCCGGCGCTTATGCTTGTTTGTCCGCTTGCGACTTTGATTAGTAGGCGATTTCACCGCGACTCTGTTTATACAAAACCTCTTACCGAGAAAGGAATTATTGTTCCGGAAAGTAAAAAAGCCGGCGCAATATTTACACAAAAGGTCGGTGATATTATGCGTAAACCCGTACCACCTATTCTTGTTACAACACCGTTCCAGTCCATAATCGAAAGGTTTCTTTCCAGTACCAATAATTTCTTGCCTGTAGTGGACGAAGAAAACCGGCTTGTCGGAATGGTTCACCTTCAGGATGTAAAGGAGTTTCTTAGCAGACATGATAATGTCCTTGGAGTTATTGCTTACGACGTAATGCGTCCGGCAACTCATTACCTTGTTGCTTATCAGAGTCTGGTTGATGTTATAAATGTTCTTTTAGAAGCTCCGATGCGAAACATCCCTGTTGTAAATAATGAGGTTGAAAAGAAACTTGTTGGTTCAGTGCTCAAATCCGAGGCGCTCGGCATCCTTTCCGAAGCGATTACTGCAGTACCAGCCCGAGATTAACCACTCGGTTTTATGTATTGTCTGAGAACTCCAGAATAATTTTAGTCGCCCACTAACTTTTATAATAAAAATCAAAAATTTTTAACTCCTATACTTTACAAGATTTCTTTCCTCCAGCATATTTTAAAACTATGAAAATTCGTAAGACATTATTAATTGCGGCTATAATGCTAATATCTTTTATCTTTACCACTGAATCCGCAACCACAAATCGCGTCAACACACCGGCAGTTTTAACAAATGTAGTGAATCCGGTAAAAATTGCCCTTGTCTCAGATGTTCACATTAACCGTGGCACAAATCAGGCGCGTTATATGGCGAATTATGAAAAGGTTATTGAACAGGTCAATAGAGAAAACGTAGATGTGGTTATAATTTCTGGAGACTTGACTGAAGACGGTACTCCTTCTGAATATTCGGATTTCAGAAGCCTTACTAAGAAGTTCAAATCGACAGTTTATTTTATTCCGGGAAATCACGACATTGGTAATAAAAAAATTGGTGGAAAGAAGGGTGAAATAAATTTTAACCGCCTGGCGGGTTATCAGATTTATTTTGGAAAAACATGGTTTTCCACAACTGTAGGCAATGTAAAGATAATCGGCGCAAATTCGTGTCTTATGGGAAGCGGGATGAAGAAAGAGACAGAGATGTGGAAATTCCTCGAGAAAGAGATGCCCCGCAAACCCAAATTGCCAATTGTTTTTGTGACCCACCATCCATTGTATGAAAAAAATATCGAGGAAAAGGGCGGTGAATACTGGAATGTCGAGCCTGCGGAAAGGTTTCGTCTAATTGGTCTCTTTCAACAATCAGGTGTAGTGGCGGCGCTTTCAGGACACCTACATCGCCCTCTGACTAATCAATACAATAACGTCCTTTATTATACAACTCATCCAGTTTCATTTGGTTTGCCGCAGGGGAAACAAAAACCCGGCTGGACACTTGTAACTGTATCGAAGAATGGAATTGAATTGAAACCGTTTTTCATTGAACCGTCAAAATAGCAGAATTATCCGACATCGCTGAACAAGTTAAAAATTTCCTGAGACTGTTATTTTGTGTTATTTTACAAATAATGGATTTCTGTTTAAAAAACAGTGAGTTAAGAGACATTTATGAAAAGGTCTCTGAAGGCAGGCGAATCAGTGAGGAAGATGGACTGCGTTTGTTGGAGTCGAGAGACCTTCACGCACTGTCTGTCATTGCAGACCTTGCAAACCGGCGGAAAAACGGTAACTACGCCACTTACTTATTAAACCGCTACATTAATTATTCAAACTACTGCATTTTATCCTGTCAGTTTTGCGCATTTGCTAAAAAGAAACGCGATGGCGATGGTTTTGAACTAACAATTGAGGAAATTCTCGAACGCGCTAAGCAGGCGCTATCATACGGCGCAACTGAACTCCATATTGTTGGCGGTCTACATCCGTCATTGCCTTATAGCTATTATACCGGCTTTTTAAAGGCGTTGAAAAAATCTTTTCCACAACTTCATATAAAAGCGTTCACAGCAATTGAGATCCTCCATTTGTCGAGGCTTTCGAAGAAACCGGTGAAAGAAGTGCTCTTGGAATTAAAAGAAGCCGGTCTGGATTGTCTAACGGGCGGGGGTGCGGAGATTTTTAATCCGGAAGTCCGCAACAAAATAGCCCGCGGGAAAGAAACTGCGGAAGAGTATCTCGACGTTCACCGCACATGGCACAAACTTGGTGGCAAAAGCACCTGTACAATGCTTTACGGCCATGTGGAAAGCCTGAGAGACCGCGTTAACCATTTGCTCAGGCTTCGTGAATTACAGGATGAAACAGGGGGTTTTTGCGGATTTATACCGCTCCCGTATCAGCCAGAAAATAATAAAATTCCGGTGAAATATCCACCGACTGGATTTGATACTTTGCGTACCATTGCCGTGAGCCGTATATTATTGGATAACATTAATCATATTACCGCTTACTGGGTTGGAATGGGGCTTAAACTTGCGCAGGTAGCGCTTAACTTTGGCGCTGATGACCTCCATGGCACAATTCAGGAGGAATATATCTTCCATATGGCTGGCGCAAAAACCCCGCAAACCGTTGCAGAAGAAATTTTCGTAAGGACAATTCAGGAAACCGGCAGAATTGCGGTTCAGAGGAATACTTTTTATGAACCGATTAAAATCTGGGAGCGACCGCTTACGACCGGACGGGGACAGCACGAGAGCGGACATATTGCAAACACGCTAACAGAACATCAGGTAAAATAACTAAGCAGGTTTTATTGCGTCAGTTATAATCAAACTGCTGGTTGTGGTTGTTCCTGAATATGCTCAGATGCTGTAGTTTGAACGGGCGATGGAACAATAGCCAGTCTTTTTTCTTCGGCTTCAGCCAATCGTTTTAAATAAACTGCCATTGCGATATAAAGCCAGATGATTGCAGCATTAAGGTCTGCGCCTACATAAATTGCAAGGGTTAAACCCACAAGATTTGAGCCAACCCAGATATAAAACTCAGATAATTCTTTATCCCTATCCTTGAATTTTTCTGCAAGTTTAAAAGTTGACCATATTTTTTCAAAGAACACGAACAAAAAGATTATCAGCGCAGGAATACCGAGAGAATATGCGCATGAAATGTAACCGTTATGGATTCCACCGGTTGCAAGGTCAACTTCAAGCCTTGCGTCTTCAAATTGTGAAACATCTGCAAAAACCCATGCATTTTCGACACCACCGTATCCTTTGCCGAAGATCGGATTTGCAATGATTTCACTCATTGCGCGACGCCATCTCATGATTCGCCAGTCGGAAGTGTCCACCGCGCCGCTTGCTTCAGCCACACGTCGGCTCACAATTGAAAGTACACGCATGAAACCAACGCCTCTGCTTAAATCTATTTTTTCTCCGATGTAATAAAAAGCGAGAAGTATTAGCCCTACACTTATGCATGAAACTGCAAATTTGAAGTATTGTCTGCGATAAAGTTGAACGGCAACAAGGATAGCAAGAGCCTGTGCAAAACTGCCGCGGTTTCCGCCAAGGATGATTGCCATTGTTCCCAGTCCGAATAATATCGCCCGCTTAGCTTTACTCCAGTCGGTTGCCTCTGGCAATACAGCAAGCGAAATCAGAACAATCCCAAAGGATGGCAGCGCCACAAATCGTAACCATCCGTTATCGTAGAAACTCACATTAACTCCAAATAACGATATCCAATAGGCTGCGGTCGGACTTTTTGAAAATACAAAAGGGGTCATCAGAAGGATGAAAAATACGGAGACCTTGCAAAGCCATCTCAGCAATTCTTTAACATCCTGCCTGTTTGTTACAAAATAAGGCAGAAGAAGCACAAGTGTGCCGCACATTGCATAGTTAAGATAAGAGCGGAATCCCGTGACGTTAGCCCCGAAACCTTGAACATTAGGCATCACGGGATTTTTGATATATCTTAGCGCAACCCAAATAAAAAACAGAACAATTCCAGGTGTCAAACAATGTTTGACCATCCGTTGTTTTTCAGTTAAGGCATGCTCGAAAAAGAATTTAACACAGCAAATCCCGAGAATTAACAGAAGGAATGGGAAGTTGCTTATATACGGGATTGGCAAAACAAACGGACTAAGTAACCCGAGCGAAATTAAGGGAATATATCCGGGGAAAATCAGAACATACAGTAACAAGCCTGCATAAGCCATTAAAAACAGCATTGTATAGTCGCCGCTTGCAAGCAAATACCCAAACACCACAGCCATTACAAGGACTATGGCTAACACTAGCAAGTGTTTGATAACAGACGGATTCATTATTTAATAAAGTGTTCACACATTTACTGAGCAGGCTTGCCAGCAAATGCTGAAATTAATCTGAATAAAATTACCTGTAACTTGCAAAACTTCAATAATAAAAAACGGGCAAAGGCTTAATCATAAAAGAGATTCCTTTGCCCGTTGTTAAATTTTCCGGATTATGAGTTACTGACCTTTGTCGAGCTTTGCAAGAAGTTCTTCGTTTGTCTTGTATTTCTTGCAGGCGGTAATCAAAGTTTCCATTGCTTCCACAGGATTAAGGTCAACCATCATCCTACGCAGTTTTCTCACTGCTTCAATCTGATGTTTCGGGAACAATTTTTCTTCCTTTCGTGTACCGCTCTTTGGTATGTCGATTGCCGGGAATATACGGCGGTCAGCAAGTTTCCGGTCAAGGACGAGTTCCATGTTACCTGTGCCTTTGAATTCCTGGAAGATAAGTTCGTCCATCCTGCTGCCCGTTTCGATAAGGGCAGTAGCAATGATAGTCAGAGAGCCTCCGTGTTCGATCTTACGCGCTGAGGCAAACATCTTTCTTGGCACTTCAAGAGCACGGGCGTCAATACCGCCTGTCATTGTCCTGCCTGTGCCGCCGAATACATTGTTGTAAGCTCGTGCCACACGAGTAAGAGAGTCAAGAAGCACAAAAACATCTTTTCCTGTTTCAACCATTCTCCTGCATCGTTCAATCATGAACCGTGAAAGCCGAACATGAGTTTCAAGATCTTGGTCATTGGACGAAGCCACAACTTCCGCTTTTACTGAACGTTGAAAATCGGTAACCTCTTCGGGACGTTCGTCAATTAGTAATACAAGGCAATAAACCTCCGGGTGATTTGTGGTAATTGCATTTGCGATTTGTTTAAGAATTGTTGTTTTACCTGTCCTTGGAGGTGCAACAATGAGTCCGCGTGTGCCCTTACCAATCGGAGTAACAAGGTCAATAATCCTTGTTTCTATTAGGTCCGGTGTGGTTTCAAGTTTAAACTTTTCGATGGGATCGATAGTTGTGAGATTTTCGAAACGGGTCGATTTAAGAAATTCCTGGAACGGCATTCCGTCCACAGTCTCTATGGTTTTTAACTGCGGACTAACACCTCGATGCGGAGGTTGGAGTTTCCCAACAATAAAAGACCCTTCACGCAAATAATTACGTTTTATTGTGTCAGGTGTTACAAAAATATCTGTAGGTTTTGGAGCGTAAAAATTCTCAGGAGACCTGAGAAATCCAAAACCTTTTTCGGATATCTCAAGATAACCAGAGCCAACTTCCGGTATTGTTTGAGTAGCAGTTGTGCTCATAATTTTACTATTTTGTATCAGTGCAATAATAATTTTTTATTTAAACAAGGAGTTATTTGTAACCCGCAATACGGGTGAACATTGAACATGGGAAACCGTTTCGCCGAAATTTACCCTGACTTAACGGCTAACGGATAACCTTAAACTCACACTTAAAATTTATACATTTTAGAAAAAAATCAAGTGCTTTTCTTAAATTTTTTATAAAATTTAAAAACAACATAATAGATTGCCAAAAAACAGAGACTTATTTTTACCTTCCTGTTCATTATTATCGCATTAAAGCCATAAAGTTACAAATTTTTTTATCCCTGAATCCTTGTTGTAAAAAATTGGGTAACAAGATTTTTATGCATAAACAAAAGATTCAGGGTTTTCATTGTAGAGCCTTTATTTTCTTGACTTTATTGTAAAAATCTATTAGTAAATTGTTCGATATCAAATGTGCCAGCGTTTATTTTTATCATAAGTTTATGAAGATAAAAGTCTGGGGATGCCGTGGTTCTATTGCTGCTCCCGGTCCTGATACACTACGTTATGGAGGTAATACCACATGCGTAGAAGTTATCAGCAATAGCGGGACAGAAATTGTTATTGACGCTGGCTCAGGCGCCCGGAATCTTGGTAAAGAGTTGTTAAAGAAAGAAACAAAAACTATTTATCTTCTTCTGACTCATGCCCACTGGGATCATCTTCTTGGTTTTCCGTTCTTTGAACCTGCTTACAGTGCAGATTTTACAATTTATTTGTGCGGAGGTCCAAAAGCGCGCGACTCGATAAAAGACTATTTTTACCATCAAATGCAGGCGCCTTATTTTCCCATTGAAATGGAACTCTTGCATGCAACATTTGAATTTGGATTCGAAAATGCTCACGGCAATTCTATCGAAAATATACAGGTTGACTCAATTCAGTTAAGCCATCCAAACGGTGGCTATGGATTTAAATTAACTGAAAATGGGAAGTCGTTCGTATTCCTTACAGACAATGAACTCGGGCATCCTCATGATAGTTCACTCCGTTTTGAAGATTATGTGAATTTCTGCAAAGATGCTGATCTCCTTTTCCACGACGCGCAGTTCACAGACGAAGAGTATATCGAGCGAAAAGGATGGGGACATTCGTGTTACAAAGATGCGTTTAACCTTGCTGTAAAAGCCGGCGTTAAAAGATTAGGATTTTTCCATCACGACCCTGATCGTTCAGATGATGAACTGGACAGAATAGTTCAAGATTATGTTGAAAAGGCAAAATCAATTTCGCCGGGCATGAGCGTTTTCGCCGTCGCTGAAGGAATGGAATTTGATGTTTAGGAAAAGTTATTAATTATGCGTGGTTTTTTCTACTGATTCGCTATCGCAAATAGTTTAGTCATTGTTGCAATGTAGAGTGTGTTGTTTGCTGCGACAGCAGAACTGCTTATTGGACTTCCAAGGTCAATTGTGTGAAGAACGCGTTTTTCCCGCGATGCAGAAAGAATACAGAAGTCTCCGCGTCTTGAACCAATAAATACTTTGTTGTCTGCCACAAGCGGCGATGCCCATATAGCTCCTTTCAACTGGTGAGTCCAGATCTTTTCGCCAGTTTCAGCATCAATACAGTTTAGATTTCCACCAGAATCGCCTACAAAAACAAGACCATTAAAAATCGCAGGTGTGGACATTGAATGTTTGTCCAGAGGACAACTCCAAAGTTTCCCATTTTGCGTAATATCGCCTGTTTTTGTCGCATCTATGCAGAAGAGCCATGCCTGATCTTTTCCCCACCATTCATCGCCCCCTGCTGTTACATACACCCGATTTTTATAAACAACAGGCATGCTTTTAATGTTGCTCGGACTTTCTCTGCGATTTCCGATGTAGCGATGAACGTCTTCTTTTGGAGCGGTAGGGTCGCAATCAAATCGCCATATCCGTTTTAATTTGACAACTTCACCTTCCTTAGGCGCCTGTCTAAGGGCTTCAAATGCATAAACGACACCGTCACCACCGCAAAAAATTACAAGCTCCCTACCATTAATATTTGCAAGCGCCGGCGATGACCATGTGCAGTGAAAAATTCTCGGACCAATTTTCTCGTCATCCATAGCCACCAACCGTCCCGTATGTTTTTCAAGGGCGATGAGGCTTGGTGCATCCGGCGCACGAATCCGCCGATGTGTATTGTCAACACCGTTGCCGGTGTTTATGTAAATAAAATCCCCGTGGATAAGAAATGATGAATGAGCAGAATCATGCGGATAAGTCTTAACCGTTCCATGGATATCAAAAACCCAGAGAATATCGGCATCAGTGGTATCCATTGGAATTGGTTCACTGTTTTTTGGAGCAAGTAAAACGGATTCGTTTGTAAATGGACCATTGTTCCCATCAGCCATTCCATTAATATCCAGACACATTGCCTCGCCCCGGTTGCTAAGAATATACACCCTGTTGCTTTCCACTGTCGCCGGAGAACAAATACCTGCTTTTGGCCAATCCTGATAAATGTCGTCGCTGTATTTCGGGACAACAAGTTGCCATAAAAATTTTCCGTCTTTTTCATCAAAACACATCAGTACGCCTCTATCTCCCTTGTATTTTGGATTTCTTGGCTTGTCGTTGTTAGTTCCGATAAAAACCCGTCCATTTGCAATTACAGGAGTGGAATGTGTCTGTGAACCAAGTTCGGCGATCCATTTTATGTTCTTCCTTGTTACCGGGTCAAATTCCGATGGTAATCCTTTTTCTTTCGACACCATGTTATGGGTAAACTTTTCTCCCCATTGAGGACTATCCTCGCCTGCGCATTTCACAATCACCGCACCCGATAACAAGAAAATTAATAATACCTGTATCATAAGCCTAAGTATTGCATATTTGACGAATTTCCCCTTAAAGAAAATCAAATTCATCTGAGAAATTCAATTGGAATGAATCTTTTAATTTAGTTGAAAAAGTTTAAAGGGGATAATTAAAAGTTGTTTTAATCTGAAAATTCTTGCCCTTAACATTCTTTTTGTATGATTATTTATTATACCTATGAATAAAGTGCGTTTAGGAATAGTTGGTCTCGGAAATATTGGAAGATACCACGCCGAATATCTTCAGGCTGGAAAGGTAACTGGCGCCGAACTCGTTGCGGTCGCAGATGCCTACACGCCGAATCTTGAAAAATATAAACACCTTAAAACATTCGAAAAAAGCGAGGATTTAATCCGGAGTGGTCTGATTGATGCACTTATTATAGCAACCCCTCACTATCTCCATACGACAATCGGCATAGACGCCTTGGAAAATGGTCTTCATGTTATGGTCGAAAAACCAATATCTGCCCATAAGGCAGACGCTGAACGCCTGATTGCTGTTGCAAAGAAACATCCCAATCAGATATTTGCTGGTATGTTTCAGTTAAGGGTTGAACCTCGCTATGTTAAGTTAAAAAAGCTGATCCAGAATGGCGAACTCGGCAACCTTGTCCGGATTAACTGGATAATCACAGACTGGTTCAGAACCGAAGCCTACTACGCAAGCAGCGACTGGCGCGCCACATGGAAAGGCGAGGGTGGCGGCGTTCTCCTCAACCAATGCCTCCATCAGCTGGACATCCTTCAATGGCTTTGCGGAATGCCCTCTATGATTCGCGGCTTTTGCCAATTCGGACGTTATCATGACATTGAAGTCGAGGATGATGTTACTTGTTACATGGAGTGGGATAATAAAATGACCGGTGTTTTCATATCTTCCACAGGCGAGGCACCGGGTACAAACAGACTGGAAATTTGCGGAACCCGCGGCAAGGTAACTCTTGAAAATAATAAACTGACGTTCATCCGTCTCGAAACCGATATGATTGAGTTCATTAAGACTTCGAAAAGCGCTTTTGCCAAACCGGAATTTTGGAATGTGGAAATTCCGTTCGAAACAATTCCAAACACGCATGCTATCCTTATGCAGAACTTTGTTAATGCAATCCTGAACGGCGAGCCATTGATTGCTCCGGGAGAGGAAGGGCTCGGTTCAGTCGAACTTGCTAACGGTTTTGTCTTTTCTTCTCTCCTGAATGCACCGATTAAACTCCCCATGGATGGACTGGCATGGGAAAAGAAACTTCAGCAGCTAATCGCCGAGTCCAAACACCAGAAAAAGGTGATAAAAGTTTCTACAGACGATTTTACAAAGTCGTTTAACAGGTAAGATTGTTAAAATCCACAATATTAAACCAGACTTGCAGGCTTATGATTTTGATGGGAATAGCAGATGAAGCAGGCGCAAATATTGATACCCAGATAAAAGCAACCAAAGAACTCGGATGGAAGTATATTGAAATGCGAAATGTGGAAGTCCCCGGGTATCCAAAGGCAAATCTCCACGATATTCCCGATGAGGCATTCGAAATCGTTTGCAGTAAGTTAAAAGAGTCAGGGGTCGGTGTTTATTGTTTTGGTTCCACTATAATGAACTGGGCAAAAAAGGTCACAGACCCGTTCCAGATTACACTCGATGAAACAAATCGGGCTATTAAACGGATGAAACGGCTTGGTTCAAAATACATAAGAATTATGAGTTTTAAACCGGGTGATGACGAAACATCTATTCCGGATGAGGTTTTCCGAAAGGTACGGGAAATTACAAAAATGTTTCTGGACGAGGGGCTGCAACCAGTTCACGAGAATTGTATGAATTATGGAGGGATGAGCCCTGACCATGCATTGGAGTTGCTCGAGAAGGTACCGGGGTTAAAATGGGTTTTCGACACGGCAAATCCAGTGTTCAATCCAGACAGACGAAAGCCAAAGCCATGGCCACGACAGGATGCATGGGAATTCTGGGTTGCTGTCCGTGACTTTGTGGAACATATCCATATAAAAGACGCAACATGGAATCCAGCTAAAAACGATGCAGACTATAACTGGCCGGGCGAAGGGCAGGGACGTGTACGCGATATTTTAAAAGACGCTTTCTCACGTGGATACAATAAAGGGATTTCGATTGAACCCCACCTTGCAGTCGTTTTCCACGATGCATCTGTAACGTCTTCAGAGCAGGTTATGTTTAATAGTTATATTGAGTATGGAAGAAGACTTGAAAAATTAATTTCGGAAATAAAAACTGAATTAAATAAAAAATAACGAGGAGCGGATTCTGGATTATCGGGATACACAGAAATATGCTTTAATGATGAACGGTAATTTAAAACAGAAGGATTCCGGAAAGTTGGATAATTTACTTGCGCAGGTGTGTGTTATGTGTCCTGTTTGCCGCAGGGCAAGAAAAAAACAAACAGGAATGGCTTTTGATTTTGTGCGGAAGGTGGAAGATAAGGTGTGTCCTTTTTGCGCTGCTTATTACAGGGTTTATGGAAAGAAATCTCATGAACCTTAAAAAGGCATGACAGTAAAAATTAAGCGCAACCCGTAGAAATATAGATTGAATTTAGAAGTATAGAATTGTAAGTTTTTAATATGCACATACCGGGGACTATACAATCGGTTTTAAATTTGAAACAAAATCCTTCTCTGGTCTATACAGTAAGACCGGATGCAACAGTTTTTGAAGCGCTGCAGATTCTTGCCGAGAAAAATATTGGGGCACTTCTCGTAATGGAAGGAGATAAGCCTGTTGGAATATTTTCTGAAAGGGATTATGCAAGAAAATGCATCAATCTCGCTATTGATACTGCGGCAATCTTCTTCAGCCATTTTTAGAATAGCGTCATAAAGGTTTTTATCAATTCTTAATAAAAAGGTTTTTTTAGGCGTCTGACTCATACCAAAATGATATCATAATAAAATCATCATTCAAATAGAAAACTTGATAATATATTAATCAACGACAATCGAATTGAAGTCTCTGGCTATATTTAAAGAAACAATTATGGAATCTGGTCGTTGTTATGTTCCTTTGTTCTGTAATTGGACATTTCTATACAGGCATAGGCGTTGTGGTTATGGATACTTTCGTAATTTTCGGCTTCAACCTTAAACCATGTTACATCGGGATGCGCTTTTAATTTTACTGCTACATTTCTGACGAGGTCTTCGACAAAAACAGGGTTTTTATAGGCGTGTTCGGTTACATATTTTTCGTCCTGCCGCTTTAAAAGACCATATAATTCGCAACTTGCACAACTTTCAACTAATGCTATAACATCTTCAATCCAAACAGTTTTTAAATATCTGAGTTGCACAGTTACTGTTCCTCTCTGGTTATGAGCGCCGAAGTCGCTTATCGCCTTTGAACATGGACAGAGTGTAGTTACATTTACTTTTACCGTAAGCACAAAGTCAATATCGTCACCGCAGGCTGTTGCGTCGAAGCGCGCTATATAATCCATCAGACTTTCCAGTTTTGATACAGGGGCTTTTTTTGTGAGAAAATACGGAAACTCAACTTCTATATGCGCTGTGGCTGATTTAAATTTTCTCTGCATCTCTCTTAATATTTCAGGAATACTATCTACATGAATAATTCTTCCATGTGAATTTAAGACCTCGATGAAGCGGCTCATGTGTGTGCCTTTGAATTCTTTTGGCAAGTCAACGAACATGCCTATTGTTGCCACTGTATTCTGTATGGCGTATGCCTTATCGAGAACCTGAATTGGGAATTTAACATCCCGGACACCGACTTTATAAATCGGGATATTGCGGAAATCAGGTTCGTTTTGTTTGTCCTGAATCGGTTTCTGATGTGGTTTTATATCGGCGCTCATTGTTTTACTCCTCTTGAAAATTGTTATTCATGTTTAGATTTTACCGGATATCAAGTCCTGCAACCCACGCACAGCCGCGTCTGAAAAACTCGGGGACAGAGGAATTCGTAATTGCCTTTACATCGTGTCCTAATACTGTATGGAATACTCTGCCTTTTCCATAATTAAGGACGAATCCCATGGGATAGAGTTTATTATCTACTTTTGAGCGCGCCGCAGCAATAACGTGAATTGGGGCATCACCATCAAGGCAGGTGTACAATTCGTCATCGGTTTTGAAATCTTTTAAACCACGCGTGATAGGATGTTCTTTATCGACGATTTCAACGGTAAATTCTCCTCTCGGGTCATGTGCGCGCAATTTAGGATTCCAGACTCTTCCAGCTATGTTTTTGAATTCATCCCAATCCTGCCATGCCCCGCACGCAAAGTGGATTAACATAAGGCCGCCGCCATTTTTCACAAATTGCTGAAGATTTGTCCTTGCTGAGAATGGAGAAATTTTTATTGTTCTGCATGTTTAATAAATTAATTAATTACGTGAGTTATGCAACTTTAATTTGGCAAATGTCCCGATAGATGGTATAAATAAAGATGAACAAAGCGTCCTCGTTTGGGAGAGCGCGGCTGGAGAAAATCCAGCATTAAAAAGGTGATTTACCTGATGTTCGGATTTTAGAGTTAATTGAACGGATTTTGAAAAATGAGCGATATATACAACAACATACTTGTCCCGATGGTGGTTGAGCAGACAGGTCGCGGCGAACGCGGCTACGACATTTATTCCCGTCTGCTTGTTGACCGGATTGTTATTCTTGGAACTCCAATAGATGATACGGTGGCAAATCTAATCATTGCCCAGCTTTTGTTCCTCCAGATGACCGACCCGAAGAAAGATATTCATCTTTATATCAACTCGCCGGGTGGTAGCGTAACCGCTGGGCTGGCAATTTATGACACCCTTCAGTTTGTAACATGCGATGTAAACACTTATTGTATCGGACAGGCGGCTAGCATGGGTGCAGTTTTGCTTGCTGCCGGGACAAAAGGAAAACGATTTGCTCTGCCTAATGCGCGGATTTTGATTCACCAGCCGTGGGGTGGCGTGCAGGGGCAAGCGACAGATATTAGCATTCAGGCGCGCGAAATTTTGCGGTTAAAAGACAGACTTAACGAAATACTTGCAAAGCACACAGGCCATACAGTCGAGGAAATCGCGCGGGACACTGAACGCGATAAATTCATGTCTGCCGAAGAGGCAAAAGAGTACGGTTTAGTTGACCATGTTGTGGTTTCCCGGAAGGAAATTGTTTCACAGGGCGAGAAAAAACCTTAATGTCCGGGGATTTTTAAATGGCGCATCCCAAAAATTTAGCGATGTGCAGTTTCTGCGGGAAGACCCGCGCAGAAGTCCGTAAGCTTATTCAGGGACCGGGTGTCTATATCTGTGACAGTTGTGTTGAGCTTTGCAAAACTGTAATTGATAAAGAACTTGCCGCAGAGGCAAGGAAACAGATTGCAAAATTCCGTGTGCCGAAGCCCGCGGAGATAAAGGCTCATCTTGATGAATATTGTATCGGACAAGAATACGCAAAGAAAGTTTTAGCCGTTGCAGTTCACAATCATTACAAGCGAATTCTTCATCAATCTATACCAGAAGAGCAGGATCCTGATGATGGGCAGGATAATGGTGTTGAAAAGAATAAAAAGGATGTTGAGATTGAGAAAAGCAATATTCTTTTAATTGGTCCCACGGGTTCAGGAAAGACACTGCTTGCAAGGACTCTGGCAAAATTTCTCGATGTCCCGTTTGCAATTTCGGATGCGACAACTCTGACTGAAGCCGGTTATGTCGGCGAGGACGTCGAAAACGTGATTTTGCGTCTTTTGCAAAATGCGAATTTTGACATAGAACGCACAGAGCGGGGCATTGTTTACATAGATGAAATAGATAAGATTGCTAAAAAGAGCGAAAATGTCTCAATTACGCGTGATGTTTCAGGGGAGGGCGTTCAGCAGGCATTGCTGAAGATTCTTGAAGGGACAATCTGCAATGTTCCTCCGCAAGGTGGACGAAAACATCCGCAACAGGAATACATTCGGGTCAATACAACCAATATTCTGTTTATCTGTGGCGGTGCATTTGTAGGTCTTGATAAAATCATTCAGAGACGACTGGGCAACCGGGTGATGGGATTTGCGGCTTCGAGTCAGAAAATTGAGGAACTTTACCTTGAGCAGAAAAAGATAATGCATCTTGTTGAACCCGAAGATTTGCTATCATTTGGTTTTATACCTGAATTTATAGGGCGTTTGCCGATTGTGGCTGTTTTGGATGAACTTACACAAGAACAACTTGTAAGAATTCTTACCGAACCAAAGAATGCCCTTACCCGTCAATACATTAAATTAATGGAGATGGAAGGTGTAAAACTGGAGTTTACGCCCGACGCTTTAAATGAACTTGCGGCACAGGCTATTAAGAAAGGCACAGGGGCAAGGGCATTACGGAGTATCCTTGAGAAATTGATGCTCGACGTAATGTATGAAGCGCCGGGGAACAAGGATATAACCGGTGTTAAAATAAACCGCGAAGTCGTCCTCGGCCACTCCAAGCCAATCCTTTCTTTCAAAACCGGTAGCAAAGCCGCAGCATAATTTTCTTGATTCGCTAAAATGGTTATGAACAATCAATCAAAACCTATACCATTGTTGTATTATGACAGCGCGTTTTGAACCATCACAGTTTGTAGCGACACATCTGAAAAATATTCCGCGGAGCGGGATTCGGGATTTCTTCGAACTCGTTCAGGGGATGCAGGATGTGATTTCGCTCGGTATCGGCGAACCTGATTTTGTAACTCCATGGCATATTCGCGAGGCGGCAATTTACGCTCTGGAACGCGGAAAAACAAGTTATACATCGAATCTGGGATTGTTTAAACTTCGGGAAGTTCTTTCCAGACACATTGCCAAAAATTTTGGTGCATATTACAACCCGGCAAATCAAATTCTGATAACGGTTGGTGTAAGCGAGGCGATGGATATTGCATTGCGGGCTTTAATAAATCCGGGGGATGAGGTTTTGTATCATGAACCATGTTATGTTAGTTATTCGCCGTCAATAGTTATGGCGCATGGAATACCAAAGCCGGTATCTTGTTCTGCAGAGGATGGTTTTACATTAAAAGCCGAGCAAATTGAAAAACAGATAACCGAACGCTCTAAGGTTCTTGTTCTTAATTTCCCGACTAACCCCACAGGCGGAACATTGACCCGCGAAGAATTACAGAAAATTGCCGATGTAGCAATCCGTCATAACCTTGTTGTGATCACGGATGAAATTTATTCCGAACTGACATTTGAAGGCGAACATGTGAGCATAGTTTCAATTCCGGGGATGGCAGAAAGGACGATATTCCTGCATGGTTTTTCGAAGGCCTATGCAATGACGGGATTCCGTCTTGGCTATGCTTGCGGACCCGCTGAATTAATCGAAGCGATGATGAAAGTTCATCAGTATTCTATGCTCTGTGCAAGCATCATAAGTCAGGAGGCGGCTATTGAGGCGATTTTGAACGGTGAAGCGTCAATGCTTGAAATGCGGGAACAATACAGAATAAGACGAAACTTTATTGTAAATGCGCTTAACGAGATGGGGTTAAAATGCCACATGCCACGCGGCTCATTTTATGCATTCCCGTGTATTAAAAACACAGGTTTATCATCCAAAGAATTTGCGGTGCGGTTGTTACAGGAAGAAAAGGTCGCCGCTGTTCCGGGAAACGCCTTTGGACCAAGCGGGGAGGGTTATCTAAGATGTTGTTTTGCCACATCGCTTGATAAAATCGAAGAGGCGATGGAAAGGATGAGCAGATTCGTTAAGCGGTTAAACGGGTAAGTTATTGCTATTTTGTTATGTCAGGAGGCTGAATAGACCAGTCGCCGCCGAGGGCTTTGTAAAGAGCGATAACAGCAGTCGAGATATTTTTCCGGGATTGCGCGAGCGCATCTTCTGAAGCCAATAAAGAGCGCTGCGCGTTAATTACATTCAGAAAGTCGGTTACGCCTTCGGAATAAAGTTTTACTGCTATTGCAACCGCCTCCCGATTGGATTCTACCGCCTTCTGAAGAGCCAAACTGTGTTCCTGTTCACGCGCAAGGGAGGTAAGCGCGTTTTCGACCTCGGCGATAGCGTTTAAGACGACTTTCTGATAGTTAATAAATGCTTCATCGCGTAGCGCCTCCTGTAATCTGATATTTGACCTGATTGCCCCTGCGCGGAATATTTGCCAGTTAATGGATGGACCGATTGAACCTGAGCGGACAGGATGTGTAAAAAGTTCGCCAAGTGAACTCTCCTGAAAATTAAAATTACCAGTGAGATTAAATTTCGGAAACAGATCAGAAACAGCAACTCCGATTTTTGCTGTGGCAGCATGGAGTTGCGCTTCGGCGCGTCGGATATCCGGTCGTCTGCGCAAAAGTTCAGAAGGTATGCTAATACGGATATCATGATTAAGTTCAGGAATTGATGGTTCAGAGGCTCCTTTCCATTCAAGTTTTTCCAGAAGCTCGGATGGTTGTTTGCCGAGCAGAACGGCAATGTTGTGCATTATCTGGCGTTTTGATGATTCAAGAACGGAAATTTGGGATTCGGTTGTTGCCGCCTGAGCCTCGGCGTTTGCAACGTCAAGTTTGCTGACGAAACCGGCATTATACCGCTGCCTTGAAATACTAAGAGTCTGGAGTTGGGCTTTTAGGTTGTTTGTTGCGATTGTAATTTGCTGTTGAAGTGTCCTTAATGTTATATAGTTCAGCGCTACTTCTGCCGCGAGGGAAATCTGGACATCCCGAAAATATTCAATAGCCGCATTTATATTTGCCATGGCGGCTTCGGTAGCGCGTCTGTTTCCACCGAAAATATCGAGCTCCCACAACGCATCAATCCCAGCCCTGAATGAATCTGAATCCACGGATGGGCGATTCTGATAAAAGTGACTGTATGAACTGCCTACCTGGCTTGAAGGAAAGAGAGAGGCACGTGTGATGCCATAACTTTCGCGCGCCTGCCGTATTCTTGTAACTGCGATTTTAATGTCGAGGTTTTGCGTCAGTGCTGTATCAATAAGTTCTGTAAGCAATGCGTCGTTAAAATTTGTCCACCACTTTGTAATTTCTGAGGTGTTAGTGACAGTTACTTTCAGATTTTTGTTCGACGTCAGATTTGCCGATGCCCATGATTGGGGCACACTGGCTTTCGGGGATTTAAAATCCGGACCTACCTTACATCCGGTTAAATTTATTATTAAAAAAATCCCAATGGATAGTAAAAGTACTACTGGAAAATTAAGATTCCTTTTTGGGTTTTCGCTGTTAAGGAAATTTTTTGTTGGTTTATATTTATTCATAACGCAGGGCTTCAATTGGGTCTAATCTTGATGCTTTCCACGCCGGATAATATCCAAAAATGAGTCCGACTGCTACTGAAACAGTAACAGAGGCAACGATTGCCTCTATTGATGTTGCCGTGGGCCAGCCTAAGAAAACTGTAACAAAGTGCGAGGTAAGTCTTCCCAATGTAATTCCGATTGTTCCGCCCAAAAGACAGAGAACGATGGCTTCTGTGAGAAATTGCCTTAGAATATCGGCAGGTTCAGCGCCAACTGCCATCCTTAGACCTATTTCGCGAGTTCGCTCTGTTACAGAAACGAGCATAATATTCATGACTCCTACACCACCGACGATAAGAGAGATCATAGCCACCGCAAGCAAAAGCCGCGTCATTAAATTAGTTGTTGAACTCAATGTCCGGGTAATTTCCGTCATATCGCGGATATTGAAATCTTCGGGTTCGCCGGGTCGGATTCTATGGCGTTCCCTTAAAAGAGCAGTTATCTGTTCAATAGCCGCCGGAATATGTTGCGGAGTCCGGGTTGCGACAATTATCTGATCAATATTTGAAAAACGCACTGGTTGTGGGGCGTCCGAGTTTGCCGAGGAGGATTCCGGATAAAGACCTCGAGAACTTCCGGGATAAAGATTGTTCAAATAACTGCTTGAGGATGAACTGCCAGTTGTTGTTGACGAACTTTGATTTGAAACTGTGGCGGATGTCCCACTAACTCTGTATTTAATAGTCGTCCATGGGGCAAGTATTATGTCATCCTGATCCATACCCATCATGTTTGCGCCTTTTGGCTTAAGTACGCCGATTACTTTGAAAGTAACGTTTTTGATACGGATTTCTTTCCCGACAGGCGACTCGCCTTCAAATAATTCTCTGACAATCGTCTGCCCTAATATGCAGACCTTACTTGAGTTTCTGATATCGCGTTCGGTAAAGGATTCTCCCTCTGCAAGGTCTTCCCATTCGCGACAGACAAGATAATCCGGAGTTGTTCCATAAATAAAATTGGGTACCCAGTTCCGGTTACCATATACCACCTGTGCGCGGACGCGGACAATTGGCGCCGCGGCGCTAACAGCCGGACATTCTTCTGCTATCGCCTCGGCGTCCTGAGGAGTAAGTGTCAGGGCGCTGCCCATTCCAAATGTAACACCACCGCTTGCCGCTGTGCCCGGAAAGACAAGCAATATATTGGCGCCCATTGACGCAATTGTCCGCTGAATTGCAATGGTGGAGCCGTTCCCAATTTCCATCATCGCAATCACAGCTGCAATCCCGATTACAATGCCGAGCGTCGTAAGCGCTGCGCGCATCTTATTTCTTATCAATGCGCGCAAAGCGGTTTTAATTGTGCGAATGGATTTCATGTAGCTGCGCCAGCCGATTCAGGTTTTTGAGCGTTATATTCACCATTTTGAATCATTCCGTCTTTGATGTGAATAACCCTTTGAGCAAATTTGGCAACATCCGGTTCGTGCGTAACAAGCAAAATTGTCAAGCCCTCCTTTTTGTTCAAATCCTGAAACATTTCCAGGATTTCCACACTTGTTTTTGAATCAAGGTTTCCGGTCGGTTCATCGGCTAAAAGAAGTCTGGGATTATTAATCAATGCCCGGGCAATAGCAACCCGTTGCTGCTGACCGCCTGAGAGTTGGGAAGGGAAATGATGAATCCTGTCTCCAAGCCCAACTTTTTCCAGCAATTTTTTAGCCCGTTCTTTCATTACTTTTTCGGGGATATTTTCATGCGAATAAGTAAGGGGCATTATGACGTTTTCAATAGCACTTGTGCGTGAAAGAAGATTGAAGTTTTGAAATACAAAGCCGATAAATTTATTTCGTATTCTCGCCCTTTCCTTTACCGAAAGATCGGTAATATCTCTACCATCAAGCCAATATCGACCTGTGGTTGGTTTATCTAGACAACCGAGGATATTCATAAGGGTCGTTTTACCAGAGCCGCTTGCCCCCATTAAAGCGACAAACTCACCTTCCCCGATGGACATTGTGATGCCTTTGAGGACCTGCAGTTCAATCTCCCCGAGTTTATAAACCTTTGTAATTTTATCTAAGTGGATTAAGTCCATTGGTAATAAAGTTTACATTCTGCCGCCACCAAAGCCACCTCGTTGACCACCACCCTGACCAGCGCCGGGAGCGCCACCGCCTCCTGTCCCCGAGCCTGTCGGTCTGCTACGGACCATCCTTGGAATAAACGGACTTGTTCCACCCTGAGCGACATCGTTAGGTTGATTAAATTGTTCGCCTATTACGACCTTTAATCCCTCAGTTACTCCCTCTCCCTGAATTTCAGTGAAAGAACCATCGGTTAATCCGGCAAGTACTTTGACTGGTTCGACATAACCATTTTTTTCAACCCAGATTGTTGCCTCTCGGTATTTTGACGGTGCTGCATCCGGCTGTGGTTTTTGTTTTGCACGAGGACCGCCCGGTGCAGATGCCATCTGCCGCTCCTGCAATTTTTGTCTGAATTCCGGCGAGATAAATTCATCTTTCGGTGTCCAGCGCAATGCGGCATTCGGAACCATTAAGACATTTGTCCGTTTACCGGTTTCAAACTGGACATTAGCTGTTAGATAGGGGAGAAGTTTCTGGTCGGGATTTTCGGTACTGACCTCAACAGTGTAAGTCACAACGTTTTGTGTCATAGTTGCGTTGAGACGGATTTTTCTTACTTCCCCATGAAATTCCAGTCCGGGGAAAGCGTCCACTGTAAAATGCACAGGCATACCGGGGTAAATCATCCCAATATCGGCTTCGTTGACTGCAACCCAGACCTGAATTTTTTTTAGGTCTTTTGCAATCAGGAACAAACTTGGGGCATTAAGACTGGCAACTACTGTTTGACCGATATTTACGCGACGGTCAATAATTACCCCTTTGACAGGCGATTTAATTACACAGTAGCTTAAATTTCTTTTTGCCCTTGCTAGGCTTGCAGAGGCTTGTTCGACTGCAGCTTTTGCCTGTTCAATTGCAGCCCTGCCGACAGCAACATTTGCAACTGCAATATCATAAGCAGCTTTATAACTGTCGTATGCGGCGGGTGAAAGTGCTTCTGACGGACCCAATTTCTGAGCCCGCTCCCAGTCTCGCTTTGCCTGTTCAAGTTTAGCGAGCAACTGTTGCAGGTCTGATTCAGCGCGCAGTTGGGAGGCTTTTGCCTGCGCTAACTGGGCAGTCGCCATTTCAACTTCGGCTGAATATATGGAATCGTCAATTTGAGCAAGGATTGTCCCTTCTTCCACCTCGGAACCGTAGTCAATGAGATTACCGTTTTTATCTTTGCCAAATGCAATGATACGACCTGCAACCTGAGCGCCGACGTCAACAAGTTCTTCGGGTTCTACAACCCCTGTGGCGGTAATTGTTGCAACAATATCGCCACGTGTTACTTCTGCAATTCTGAACACGTTGTTTTTACCGGAAGATTTATTTGACTGAAATAATCTGACTCCGGCAAATCCTACAACCGCCAGCAACATTAATAAAATTACCCATTTAACAGCTTTCATAGAGAAATTTCCCCATATTTTTTAAAAATTATATTTCCCCACTTTCTTTTATTGACGAAATATTTTGTAAAAATGTTACTTAGTTTTTTCATTTTTTTCAGCTTTGGTTATTTGTTGGGGCTGCGTTGGATTTTCCCAACCACCAAGGGCTTTGTAGACAGCAATCAGGGCTGTTGCTGCTTTTGTTTTTGCCTGAGCGAGCTGATTCTGAGCGGCAAGTTGAACTCTCTGCGCATCCAAAACCGTTAGATAATCAGTTACGCCGTGATCAAACCGTTGTTGAGCAAGAGAAAGCGCTCTTTCTGCTGCACGAGCTGAATCTTCGAGGTATTGCAATTGGACGAGCGTCTTACCATATTGAACAAGAGCATTTTCGGTTTCTTCAAGGGCTGTTATTACTGTTTTTTCGTAATTAGCAAGTTCAGCCTCTGTGCGGGCGTTTGCGGCTTTAATTCGGGCGCGAACGCGTCCAAGGTCGAGTGCAGCCCAACTGATTTTCGGCCCAAACGAATAAGTATCAGCGCCAGCCTCGCCGAATCCTGAAAGGTTGCGTGCTTCTAATCCAATGTTGCCTATAAAGGTAACGCGCGGGAACAAGTCAGCCGTCGCAATACCAATTCGCGCTGTTGCTGCAGCAAGTGAACGTTCAGCCATTCGGATATCTGGTCTGCGTCTTAACAAATCAGCCGGGTTTCCGATAGCAATATTTGACGGTGTTTTAGGAAGCCCAAAAGGTTGGGATAGTTTGGCTTCAAGAGCCACAGGTTCACGCCCTGTGAGAACTGCAAGCCTGTGGATTGAATATTTTATCCGCGTTTCAAGCGCTGGTATTAAAGCCTCCGTGGAATTCCATTGAGACTCGGCACGTTTAACATCGAGTTCAGTGCCACGTCCGTTGGCAAACCTTGATTTAATTAGTTCATAGGTTTCCCGTTGGCTTTTAGCGTTTTGTTTTGCTATTTCGAGCTCATTGTAAGCTCCGCAGAGTTCAAAGTAATTTCGAGCAACTTCTGAGACGACGCTCACATAAACAAATCGTCTATATTCTTCTGTCATTGCAAGTTCGGCATTTGCGGCCTCCACAGACCTTCGCACTCTACCGAAAATGTCAAGTTCCCATGTTGCATCGAACCCTGCATCGAATAATTCGTATTCACGGGCATCCCGTGGGATGCCGCCGGCAGCGTCTTTGCTGCGGGTGCCTTTAATATAACCGCCATTAGCACGGACAGTCGGGAACTGGTCGAATTTCGTGAGATTACGCATGGCACGCGCTTCTTTCACTCGGGCAATTGCAATTCGTATGTCATGGTTGTTAGTAATAGCGTCATTAATCAAAGAGATGAGCGTTGGGTCATCAAATTGTTCCCACCAGCGGACAACAATCGGATCTGTGACAAAATTTGTTCCTGCATTAGCAAAAGTCGGACTCACAGACATCGCTGGTTGTTTATAGTTTGGTCCAACGGCGCAGCCGGAACCTAATAAAATTGCACCGCTAAAAGCGCCAATTAAGAGGATGCTTGTTATTGATGAAGCGGTTCCACTCCCGGCTGCGGTATGATTATTGGGTTTGGATTTTTCGCCTGTTATTCTGCGGATTACGACGTAGAACACAGGTGCGAGGAATATACCGAACAATGTAACTCCAAGCATTCCCCAGAAGGATGCTGTGCCGATTGCCTGTCGAAGTTCAGAACCGGCGCCTTTTGCAACCATCAATGGCAATACGCCTAATGAAAATGCAAATGAAGTCATTAATATAGGACGCAACCGCAGCCGACAAGCTTCAAGAGCCGCCTCAAACCTGGTCATTCCTTTTTCCTGCAATTGGCGTGCAAACTCAATTATCAGAATTGAGTTTTTGCAAGCAAGCCCGATTAATGTAACCATACCAATCTGGACGAAGAGGTTATTTTCCATTCCCCGGGCCCAGATGGCAAGAATCGCGAACAACAGAGCCATTGGAGTGATAAGAATAATAGCAAATGGCAACGACCAGCTCTCAAATTGAGCAGCCAGCACAAGGAACACCATTAGCACGCAGATCGGGAAGATTAATATACCGGACTTACCAGCCATAATTTCGAGCAGGCTGAGTTCAGTCCACTCGAATGCCATTCCAGGTGGGAGGATCTTATGGGCAAGTTCTTCCATTATTTTGATTGCGTCGCCGGAACTAACACCGGGTTTTGTAACGCCGCTCAAATCTGCGCTCGGATAAAGATTGTAGTGATAAACAAGGGTTGGTCCTACAGTATCTTTAATTGTTATAACAGTTCCGAGAGGGACCATTTCGCCCGCAGCATTACGTGTCTTGATGTTCAGAACATTTTCTGGACGCGCCCTGAATTGGGCATCTACTTGAGCGCGAACCTGGAATGGTCTGCCAAATAACGTCAAGTCGTTAACATATACGCCGCCCATATAAATTCCGAGCGCTTCCCAGATATTGGCAAGCGGCACCTGCATTGTCTTTGCTTTTTCGCGATCAACATCAAGAAGGACCTGTGGCTCGTTCGCTCGGAAGGTAGTAAGCACACCAGAGAGTCGGGGATCCTGGTTTGCGGCAGCCATCATCTGGAATGCGGCGGCTTGCAGAGCCTGAACACCAAGATTTGCCCTGTCCTCAATTTGCATCTTAAATCCACCGACAGAACCGAGACCATCAACTGCAGGGAAATTAAATGCCAGCGCCACACCTTCGGTTATCGTTGCAATACGCGGACGAACCTGAGCAAGGATTTTTTCAGCAGTTGCGCCTTTTTTCTTTCTCACTTCAAATGGCTCGAGCCGCAGAATAAATGTTGCGGCATTTGGTCTGTTTCCGAACGAAAGCATTGAAAATCCGTCCAATTTAACCACTGAAAAAATCCCATCAATATCCTTAAGCATTTCATAAATACGGGTGCTGACTTCGCGGGTTCTTTCGAGTGAAGTGCCATCTGGTAATTGAAGATAAACAATTAACCCACCCTTATCTTGCTGAGGTATGAACCCTGTCGGTACTGTTTTGAAGCCCAAAAAGGTTAGTCCAAGTAAACCACCGTAAAGTATTAAGGCTATCACGCCGTGACGAATTACGTGCTTTAAGGTTTTCACATATCCTGAGCGGGTCCCCTCAAAAAGCGCGTTAAATCCTTTGAAGACCCAGCCAAATGTGCCGTTAATAATCCGTGTAAACAGATCGTTCTTTTCATGGTGTGGCTGCAACAACAGGGCACAGAGCGCCGGACTGAGTGTTAACGCGTTAAACGCCGAAATAATTGTAGATACTGCAATTGTTAGCGCAAACTGTTGGTAAAATTTTCCCTGAATACCCGGTAAGAATGCTGTTGGAATGAACACTGCGCTTAACACAAGGGCAATTGCCACGACAGCGCCGCTGATTTCGTCCATAGCAATTTTCGTGGCTTCAACAGGGTCTTTACCTTCGGAGATATGGCGTTCAACGTTTTCCACAACAACGATTGCGTCGTCAACCACAATACCAATTGCAAGGACAAGTCCGAACAGTGTGAGGTTATTGATTGAAAAACCAAGGGCAGCCATAACTGAAAATGTTCCTATAATTGAGACCGGCACAGCGACAATCGGGATAATAGAGGCTCTCCATGTTTGAAGGAACAAAACTACGACGATTATTACAAGTACCATTGCCTCGATAAGTGTTTTAACAACCTCGTTGATTGATGCTCGTATATACTCCGAGTCATCCTTCATTATTTTATATGTAAGTCCTTTTGGGAAACGTTTACTCAATTCTTCAATTGTCCTACGAACGGCGTCTGCGGTCTCAAGTGTATTTGAACCTGGAAGTTGGAATACGGCAAGCGCAACCATGGGCACACCGTCCACATTAGACTCCATACTATAATCACGGGCACCAAGTTCGATACGGGCAACGTCCCGTAGGCGAGTGATTTTTCCCCCTGCTTCTGTTTTGACGATAATATTTCCAAATTCTTTTTCAGAGGCAAGACGTCCCCTGACCAGCGCGACCAGTTGCATAGGAGTACCCTGAGGTGCTGGGGGCTGACCAAAAACACCGCCTGCTACTTCAACGTTTTGTTCGCGGATAGCTGCAACAATTTCTCCAGCAGTCAGATTTCGAGCTGCAGCTTTTTCGGGGTCAATCCAGATTCGCATACTATAGTCGCGTGCCCCAAATACAAATACGTCGCCAACACCAGGCAATCTCGCCAGAACATCTCTTATTTGCAGATAGGCGTAATTGCTTATAAAAATTTCATCCAAACTTTTATCCGGCGAATAAATTGCAACAGCAATAGTCATACTCGGCGAGCGTTTTCTGACGTCAACCCCAAGACGTCTTACCTCTTCAGGTAATCGCGGAAGCGCAATTTGAACACGGTTTTGAACTTGCACCTGAGCTGTATCGATGTCGGTGCCGACTTTAAACGTTACCTGAATTGCCACAGAACCATCAGAGCCAGAAGCAGATGACATATAAAGCATATTTTCAACGCCGTTAATTTCTTGCATTAGCGGAACCGCTACTGTATCGGCAACGGTTTGCGCGCTTGCACCAGGATATTGAGCTCTGACGAATATTGTTGGCGGCGCAACATCAGGGAAGGATGCAATCGGCAAGCGATAAAGCGATATCAGACCAACCACCGTAATGAAGATTGATAACACGCTCGCAAATATCGGTCGCCGTATAAAGAAGTGTGAAAATTTCATAGTTTCAACCCCTATCGTTAAATAGTTTTAAATTTTCAAAATTCATAAAAACCGGTCTTATTTGGCAGGAGCGTTTGCTGGTTTTTCAGGAGCGTCAGACTTTTGCCCGGCTGGTGGCATTGCCTTTCCGGCGTCCGGCGGCATTCCCGGGGACATTCCCGGCGGCATTCCTTTGCCCGGTTCAACAACCTGAACTTTTACGCCAGGACGGAGCATTAAAAGACCGCTCGTAACAACATTGTCGTCGGGTGTTAATCCCTGCAGAATTACTCTCTGCATTCCTTGAGCAGGACCTAAAACTATCGGACGCGGTTCAACAACTTGTTCTTTGTTCAGAACATAAACGTATTTTCGGGTTTGTTCGGCTAATATGGCGGCTTCCGGTATTAAAATGGCTGAATCAATTTTTTCCACAGG